>OHQM01000716.1_pt1 | contig 16426 bp, 11 predicted proteins | sample 1577941 | NCBI WGS metagenome assembly OHQM01 (sample SAMEA3879604, study PRJEB24766) | human gut metagenome | biome: human-associated habitat; feature: feces | place: USA | collected 1985/1987
GCAGCTGTTTCAAACAGGTCCCGTGCCGTCCGGACGCCTGTTCCGCCTGGAACTGGAATAACAGCGGCAGGAGCGTCCGTTTGCCTCCATAAAAAGGGCCATCCCCGGAACGGAGTGGCCCTTGTTTATGTCCCGAAGGAGAATAACGTCAACGGATGGTAACGCGGGGATCGTTCGCCAGAACCTCGGCCAGTTCTTCCCAGCCGTCTTCCGTCTGGAGCTGGAACATCTGGAGGTAGACGGACGCTACGCCGGCAGGGTATTTTTCGAACAGTTCGTCCACAGCTTTGGCGAGTTTCTCCTTGTCCAGCGTTTCCGGCAGTTCATTGACAATGCCGTTGCCGTCATGGGGGATGCCCAGGGTATTCAGGAACGTAATCAGCATGTCCTGGTGTTTGCGCAACAGCCAGACCTGAAGCAGATGGTCACCGATTTCATTGCTGGGTTTCCATGACAGCATTTTCTTGATGAAGGAAAATTGTTCCTGAAGAGGTTTGCGCTGGATGAATTCGGGGCGCAGTTTTTTCAGGGCTCCAAGTTCACGCACGGCAGCGCGGTAAATGGCGCGTTCCTGGTTGCGCATCCAGTCCAGAATGTTGCTGATTGTTTCTTCGTCCGCCTGCTGGAAAATGTAATATGCCTTCATGATAAGTAGGGAAAGAAAAGCTCTTTGAGGACATGCACTCCACCATGTTTCCCCCGCCTATGCAAGCTCTTCTACTGTCACCTGCCGCTCTTGGCTTTTATTCCGCATTCAAGGCGTAAAAAAACGGTCTTATTGCAAAAAAGACTTGCTAAAAGGGGTTGCTTATGATTACTTGCTTGTGCGCTTCTCGCGATGCCACTGTAGCTCAGGGGTAGAGCAACGCATTCGTAATGCGTGGGTCGTCGGTTCAATTCCGACCAGTGGCTCCATCTTCATGGGTGGTGCTTGTCGCGGGGGAATCGCCGGATACATGCCTCGTTAGCTCAGTTGGTAGAGCAGCTGACTCTTAATCAGTTTGTCCACGGTTCGAGCCCGTGACGGGGTACCATTTCTTTTCTAGTCCGGCTTGCTGATGGCAAAGCCGGATTTTATTTATTGCAAAATAAGGGAATAGAGAGACGAATTGAGGAAATTCTTCTGAATTTGAAGAAGGTGACAACGTCAGCATGGGGAGGCTGGCGGGGCATTTCCTGCCTTAGCCTCCTGTCTCATCGATGCTTGAAATTCCCTTTCTGCCGGAAGCGCTTTTCGATTGATTCATCATGGCCATGATTGACTTTTCATCCAGCGCTGCGCCGGAAAATAATAATAGGGGATATTTTTCAAATGTTTATCGGGCGGTTAAAGTTTTTCAATATGCGCGCATATAGGTGAATCTGTTCGAATGACCCCTTCCCGGTGGTTGATACGGTTTTGGGGCGCCGGGAATGTTCAGAAAAGGGAGTTCCGGGCATTCATGTTCTGAAGCTGGCTTTCTGGACAATTTCTCCTTTTGGTTGCGCGGCCTGTTCCAGTAGTGTACGAATGCCGCAGTGAAGGAGCGGAACGTTCAGGATTGTTTTATAGCTCAGTATTTCTCCGTGGAGAAGGGCAACGGGGGCCGTCCTGAAACCTGGGAACGATTGAAAGAGGTTTTGATGGACAACTTGCAGAAACGGCAGGCAGGCCATGAGGGCCGGCTGCCGGGGGGATTCGCTTTTTCCTTGAGGGAAGAGGATGCCTGCCGGGCTGTTACTCCTTCCGTGCTGGAAGGATTGCTGGGGCGTTTCCTGACGGACGCCCGCCGTTCCGGGACGGTGTATACCCCCGGTTTTCTTGTTCGCTGGATGGCCCGGGAAGCGGTATCTTCCTGGCTGGAATCCAGATTGCCTTCTCCCAGGAGCGGTGATGAAGAAGCCGGGTTGCTGGGAAGTATCCGTGTGCTGGATTTATCCGTAGGGGCCGGAGCATTCACCATGGGAATGCTCCGGGAGCTTGTCGCCCGCAGAAAGCTTCTGGAACCGGATTGCCCGGAGCCCGATTTAATCCGCGCCGTTTTAGAAGAGAATATTTACGGAGTGGATGTTTGCGCGGAGGCATTGGAGGTGGCCCGTTTCCGTTTTCGTTGCGCATGGTTGGCCGCCGGAGGAAAGGGGGATTTACGGGATCGCCTGTTGTGCGGGGACAGTCTGGATATGTCTGCGTCCGGCGTCTGGCGTCAGGGTCTTTCAACGGTGATGGAGGAAGGAGGCTTTGACCTGGTGATCGGCAATCCCCCTTTTGTCGGAGAAAAAGGGAACAAGGAATTATTTGACCGTTTGAAATGTTCTTCTCTTGCTTCCTACTGCTCTTCCCGCATGGATTACTGGTACGTGTTTGCCTGTGTGGGGCTGGATGCCCTGAAGCGGGGGGGCGTAATGCATCTGGTCGTTCCCAACAAGTGGATGTCTAATGCGGGAGCCGCCTCTCTCCGCCGCAAGCTGCTGGAAGATTGCGGTTTGCTGCGCCTGTCGGATTTCGGAGCCTGCCGCGTGTTTGAATCCGCCCGCGTCCATACCATGACTGTTCTGGCGGAGAAAAAGGGAGAGGGAGGCGGACGCCTGGTTCCGGAATACCGCCGTTTTGGCGGCTCCTTGAATGACGTGGAATCATTTCTGGAACATGAGCCGTACCGTCGGTTTCCCTTGCCGGAAGATGCCGGAGCGTGCGTCAGGGAAGGATTGTCCTTCTGCTCTGCAGCAGAGCGGCATCTTCTGGAAAAGATGGAGGCATGCCGGAATTTCAGGCTGGATGCCGCAAAGGAAATGACGCAGGGGATTGTGCCGAATCCTGACGTCGTTTCTTCCCGTGCTCTGGAGAATCTGGCGCCGGAAACAGTGCGGCGGTACGGAATCCGGAGGGGGGATGGGGTATTTGTCTTGCCTCAGGGGTATTTTGGCCTGTTGCCGGAACGGGAGCGGCGTTTTCTCAAACCTCTGTATGAACCTGTCCAGGCAGGGCGGCATGCACTGAAAGCTCCGGAGAAGGTGCTGTTATATCTGACCCCGTCCAACGGAGCGGAGCAGGCCGTTACGCTTTTGCGCCATTTGGAAAAATTCCGTCCCCTGATGGAGGCCCGGCGGGAAACACGCATGGGCCGCATGAAATATTACCATGTGCACTGGCCCCGGCAGGAACGTTTTTTCCGGCCCGGCCCCAAAATTCTGGCTGTCAGGAAGTGTGCCCGTCCAACCTTCTCCTATACGGAAAAGGAAGCTTATGTGATGATGGCATTCAACGTGATACGCTCGGAACGCGTGAGCATGAAATATCTGGCGGCCCTGTTCAATTCGCGCCTGATGCAGTTTTGGTTTCTCCGCCGGGGAAAAATGCAGGGGGATTTTTTCCAGATGGATACCGCCCCTGTCCTCCGGGCTCCCATCCGGGTCCCCGGTCTGTCCCTGCTGCGGGAAGTGGAAGGGCTGGCGGACGCTCTCGCGGTCCGCTATTGCCCGGAAGGGGATGAGCGGATGAATGGGCTGATGGAAGACATTTACGGCCTTTCCCCGCAGGAGCGGGAAATAATTATTCAGGCATGTTCCCCCATGCGGGCCGGGAGGGAAAGCTTGCCGGAGTGATGATTTGGTGCCGGTAACTGTTCGCGATGATGCCAGGCTGCTGCATCGTTGTTTCTTCATCGTACAGGAAGTGATTGAAATGGCCCGGTTCATCAGGCCGGAGATACAACAGGCCGATGTAGCCGTAACTCCAAGCCGTGCTGAAACCTGCGTCCCTGGCCTTCTGATGGAGACGTTCCGGATGGGCGCACTGGTGCGTCCATCATTGCCGTTCTTCGTAACAACCCTTTCAGAAAACAACAATGTCGAAAGGAGCATCCGGGCTTGATTTTCGGAGAGGGCTCCTTAAGATGTGCGCCCAATTTGTTTGTTTAGCCTATGATGAAGCTTGTTTTTCCAGGACTGTTCCTGTTGGCCGCTTGTTGGTATGCCGCCTTTCCGGCGGCGGAAGCTGGCGCGGGAGCAGTTCAGTCCCAGCCGGTTTCCGGGGGCTCTCTGCCGTCCCTGTGCCGTGTGCTGGATCGCGGTCCGGTGCTGTACCGGAATGATTCCTCATGGATCAGGAAGGTGAAGCTGACGCTGATTGGCCAGTATCAGGCAGCAGCCGTCAGCCCCAATGGGGCCAATAAATTCTGCCCGTCTTCCGGCGGCCATAACAACGGGTGGAGGCGCGCTTACCTGGGCGGCGACATCCTGATGGGGGACGGTTCCTGGCGCCTGTCCAATCTGACGAATGTGGGGGATTTGGAAGGCCGGCACCGTGAAGTGCGGGGAGAATGGATCGGCAGCCATACGGAGTGGTCCCTGTATGAACTTTATCTGGAAAAGACCATGCCCGGCGTCAAGTTCAGGGCCGGTAAGCTGACGCCTCACCTGACGTCGGAGTATTGCCTGGCTTCCTCCCGGATTAAAACAGTGGAAAGATCCGCCCTGTGCAATGAATTGATTCCCATTTCCAACTGGGGTCTGGAGGCCAATTTTCAGAAGGATGCCAAGAGCCTGTACCATTCCTACGGCATTTACCTGAATGCGAACGGTACGGATTTGAAGGATGAAATCCAGTTTCATTCTGCAGACAACCTGTTTATCCTGAACGCCATGAAGTGGAAGGTGGCTTCTCCCATGTGGGACAGCCAGTTTCTGGGGTACCAGTATGCCCATAATTTTACGGAATGGCGGGGAAGGAAAATCCCTTCCACGTCCGATTACTGCGGAACGGGCGCGCAGGACGTGATTTCCCTGAGCTGGGACGCCAGCCGCGGCGCTTTCTCCATCATGGGGAATTTGCTGGCAGGCGTGGGAATTGTAGGCCAGCCCGGTGCAAAGAATGTGTACGGCCTGGTTCTGCAGCCCGTTTACCGGATTTCCCCGCATTTTGAGGGCGTCTTTCAATACCAGTGTTCCTTTGGAAACCGTTCTGTGAAGCTGAATACCCGTTATGTGCCCAGCGTCACCCATTATCCCGCATGGGTGGACAGCATGCATTCCTTTTACCTGGGGCTGAATTGCTATCTGTGTCCGGAGGCCGTCAATGCGGTCAAGCTGATGCTGGCTGTAGAGTATGTCACCAGCCATGTGGACTCGGCAACGGCCAAAGCTTTCAATGGATGGTCTGTTTTCGGGGCTGTCCGCTTCAAGTTCTGAGGCTTTTGCCCCCTTCTATTGTAATTTCTTCAATAAGGTGGGCTGATAGGCCGGGAGAGCCGGGATAGGAACGTATCCGGGCGGGAGCTGATCCCAGACGGGATGCATGGGCTGGGCATCCGCCTCAAAAACGGTTCCGTTAAAGGATTTAATGATGGTGCGGATGGCTCCGGACGGAGCCGGCTGCACTACCAGGGGGCGCGGCGCCGATTCCGGAAGATTCATGTGCAGGTTGACTTCCTCTTCATTCCAGGCGGGCCAGGAATCGGAAGACGTGGGGATTTCACGAATTTCCGTATTGGCGGCGGAACGGGGCGTATGGAAAAAGGGGCTGTCCGGATCCCCGTCGTTCAGCCAGATTTCCTCATCCGGCGTTTCGGTTGTGATGACAATTTCTTCCTGGTTTTCCGCATGGTGAAACTCATAGCCTGACCGCTCATGGACGTCCCTTTCCGTTTTGTCGTCATTCATGTGGATGCTGATGGCCGGTTTGCTTTTGGTGGCCTCGTGGGGAGTATGGGATTGGAAGAGGGCTGCCTGCCGCTTCAGGGTTTCCGGAGAGGTTCCGCGTGCGTATTTGGGGAAGAAAACGCTCTTGGTGTCTATTTTGCCAGGGTGCACTTTCACCGGTTCATCCGACAGCTCAAAAATGTATTTTACGGGAAGTTCCGTTGCGGAACCCCGGCAGGAAAAACTTCCCAGGAACGCCAGGCCCAGGCATGTCAAGAGATACAGGGGCGGAACGAATTTCATCAGAGGTTGAACTGGTTTCAGTAGAGCAAAAAGAGGAAAATATTCAATGCAAAAAGAGGGAATCCGGCTCTTCGGTTTCGCTCTTCCATAGCGTTCGGGTGCGGCGTTTCCGTCATTTCTCTTCTTGGCAGCCTGATGAGGCTGTCTTATGGTAATGGCCATGATGAAAAAAGTTGTCTCTTTATGTGCGGCTTCCTCCGCCTTCTTTTTTTTGTGCGGATGTGACCGCGCCCCTTCTTCCGGGGAAAAGCGGGCTGCTTCTTCTGCGGAACGGGAAAAGCCGTCTGCGGTGCGGAAAGAGGCGGAGACATGGAGAGAGCGTCTGGACGCTGCTGTTGCCGGCTCCGTCCGCGAGAAGGAAAATGGTAGCGAGCATGTGAAAGCCCTCAATGATGTGGCTGCCCTGTATGCGGAGGGATTGCAGAATGGCTGGGTTCATCCGCTGGATGTGCGGTCCTGGTGTGATTCCGTGGCAGAGGCCGGTTCCGGGTATTCCGGGGAAACGGTCATCGGCGCCATGTTCCTGTATGGGACGGGAATCAAGCGTGATGCCGTAGCGGCCAGGGAGTGGTTTGAGTACGGGCTTGCCCGCCCGGGGACCCAGCGGGGAAACGCCCTGTACATGTTGGGAATGATGTATTTCAAGGGGGATGGCGCGGATCAGGACCTGAATAAGGCGCTGGGGCTGTGGCACAAGGCGGCGGATGAGGAACATCCGGCAGCCATGGGGCTGCTGGGCCGGGCTTACATGGAGGGGAAGATGGGGGTTGAGAAGGATGCCGCTTCCGGCCTGGTGCTGCTGGAGAAGGCCGCCAACGGGGGGAATACGCCTTCGTCCGTCTATCTGGGGAACATTTATGCAAAGGGGCAGGGGGTGGAGCGGGATATGGAGCGTGCCATGAAGTGGTATGAACAGGCGGCTTCAGCCGGAGACGCCCATTCCCAGTATATTGTGGGACTGGCCTGTCTGGAAGGTTCCGGCGTGCCTGTGGATGAGGGCAAGGCGTTCAGCTGGCTCCGGCTGGCCGCCGGGCAGGACCACGTCAACGCCATGCTGATGCTTTCCGTCTGCTACAGCACAGGAAAAGGGACCCCTCAGGATGCGGATATGGCGGAAGTCTGGAAAAAGAAGGCGCTTCAACTGAATGCGGAACGCGAGGGAAGCCCTGCGCCGCAAACGCAAAAACGTTAACTTTCCCGAATTTCCCTGTTCAGAAAATCCAAAGCTTTCCTCCGTTCCAGAATAATGTTTCCCCGGGTGTCCGGAATAACCAACAGGCCGTCCCGGTGTTCCAGTATGGCGTGAATCATGGCGAATACATGGCCCAGGGCATATTCGTCTTCCAGAATGAAGCGCAGCATTTTGGTGCGGTTCCCTATCTGCCGGAGAGCCGCGCCGTCCTTTTTAAAAGCTTGGCGCGCGTCGTCCGTTTCCATGACCCAGAATACGTCCAGCTGGGATTCTCCCTCTTCATCCAGATATTCTCCTTCCAGCACATGGTCCGGAGCGTTTTCCGGTTCACCGGAAAGGTTCAGCCGGAAACAGCCGTCCAGGCGGAACATGTTCTTCTGCAATTCCTCGGCGGAGGGCAGAGGGGCATCCTGAATGAAAAGCCAGAATTCCTGTTCATCCGGGGCTGGGGAGGCGTGCGTCATGGGATGATTGTGGCATTCCCTCCTTGTTTTCCCACCCGGATTTGTGACATTGAGGCGGCACATGCGGATTTTGGGATGTTCAAGGGCTTCCTTCCCGATTAAAAACAAGGCCATGAGTATTCCCGTAATGATGACGATTGCCGGTTCCGACTGCTCTGCGGGGGCCGGGCTCCAGGCTGACCTGAAAGCAGCCCATGCCATGGGGGCGTTTGCGCTTACGGCCGTCACCTGCGTCGTGTCCGAGGCGCCGGGGACAGTGCGCGGCATTCAGGAGGTGGACCCTGCGCTGGTGGCCGATCAGGTGCGCATCAATCTGGAACATTTTCCCGTGCGCGCCGTGAAGACGGGGATGCTGTATTCCCCGGCTATCGTCCGTGCGGTGCATGGGGTGCTGGACGGGGCGGATATTCCCGTCGTGGTGGACCCGGTCATGATCGCCACGGCGGGCGACCGCCTGATGCGGGAAGAAGCGGTGGCTGTTTATGAAGAGCTTCTGCTGCCGGGTGCGGCATTGCTTACTCCCAATCTGGATGAGGCTGCCGTATTGCTCCGCTCTTCCGTTAATCCGGGAAGGGATGAACTGCCGGAAGTCGCCGCGCGCCTCGCTGTCAGGTACGGATGCCCCGTTCTTCTGAAGGGCGGGCATCTGGAAGGGGACTGCCGGGACGTGCTGTCCGGCCCGGACGGCTGCCTGCTGGGGCAATGGGAGCGCCCGCGCGTACAGGATGTGAGCACTCACGGAACGGGCTGTTCCCTGTCCGCCGCCGTCGCGGCACGGCTGGCTACCGGGGATGGACTGGTTGCGGCGGTGGAGCGCGGCCTGGAATTCATCGCTTCCGCAATCCGGAACCATCTGCGCTGGGAACAGCCGGTCCGGGTGGATGCGCTGAAATTGTGGTAAAGCCTCCTTCATCCAAGTTGTTTTCCTCTTCCGCGCGGGTTGGGGTAACCGGGGACTGCCTCCGCCTTTCTGTGCCTTAATAACGCTTTGTGCTTGCGTAAGGGAGGTGGGGTTGGTAGTTGTATCCACGCCCATGTGCCACATGGAGCTCGTAAGAATTAGTAAATATCATAGCAATTATCACTATGGGACAGCAAATCCGCAAAGTCACCAAGCGCCGCAGACGTATTGAATACCTCAAGCGTAAGAAGGAACAGTCCAAGTTGAATTCCAATGCGCCTATCCGTCTGGCCGTTCCCGTTGCCAAGGATGCCAAGCCTGCCGCCAAGGAAGCTCCCGCCAAGAAGACTGCGGCCAAGGCCCCGGCCAAAAAGACTGAAACCAAGGCTGCCGCCGCCAAGAAGGCCCCCGCTAAAAAGCCGGTTGCCAAGAAGGCCGCTGAACCCGCCGCCGAATAATTGCCCGGGCGGAGGCTGCCCCTCCGCGCGCCAGTCAAACAGTTGTTACAAGCCGCCGTGCGATTGCATGGCGGTTTTTTGCGTGTCCGGACTTCCTGAATTTTTCAGAAGCAGGAAGAAGAGGCGCTGCTTTTCCGGTAATGCGCGCCGTGCGTATCCTCAAGCCGATGCGCTGGTCCGTGTTTCCCTGTTTCCGGGAAAGGCCTTTTCCGGGATTTTTATGGAAAAGCATTGACACTGTTTTTCTGATGCGTACAAAGAAAATAGCGTCATTTATCTTTGCTTTATGCGCCACCGTACTACAGACACTCCCAAAGGGCACCGCAATTACATCATCATTGCGTGTGACGTGCTTCTTTTCCTGGCTATGCTCAAATGGCTTCCCGTAGAGCCGGAGGTGGCCAGGGGGCTTGCTGTTCTTACCTTTATCGGCATCCTGTGGCTGACGGAAGCCCTGCACGTAACCGTAACCTCCCTGCTGGTGCCGGTGCTTGCCATGTTGATGGGGATTCTGCCGGGGGCGAAGGCCCTGTCCGGTTTTGCGGATCCTACCATTTTTCTGTTTTTCGGGGGCTTTGCCCTGGCCGGGGCTCTCCACGAACAGAAAATTGATACCTGGCTGGCGGGAAAAATCCTCCGAATGGCCCGCGGGAGTCTGGGGATGGCTCTGATTCTGATTTTCCTGGCTACGGCGTTTCTTTCCATGTGGATGTCCAATACGGCCACGGCGGCGATGATGCTTCCTCTGGTGATCGGCCTTCTGGACCGCATTCCGGCGGAAAAACTTAAGACGACGGCTCCTTTTGCTATTCTGGGGGTGGCGTACAGCGCCTCCATCGGCGGTATGGGGACGCTGGTGGGGTCTCCTCCCAACGCCATTGCGGCGCATGAACTGGGCATGGGGTTTGCGGAATGGTTCCGGATTGCCATGCCCATTGTCCTGGTGTTCGGGGTGATCGTTTTCTGCCTGATGTATCTTTTCTTCCGTCCGCGTCTGGGGATGCATGTGGATATGACGCCGGCGGAAGGGGGAGAAACGGAGGGCAGGTTGAATGCCAGGCAGGTGCGTGTCCTTATTCTCTTCGTGCTGGTGGCCGGGAGCTGGATGTGCAGCAGTTTCCTTTCCTCTGCTTTGGGCGGCATTCCGTCCATGGACACGCTCATCGCGCTGAGTGCTGCGGTGCTGCTGCCGCTGTGCGGGGTTATCAACTGGAGCGGCATCGCCAAAAATACGGACTGGGGCGTCCTGCTCCTGTTCGGGGGAGGCATCACGCTCAGCAGCATCCTTGTCCAGACGGGGGCGGCGGGATTCCTGGCGGACCAGGTATCTTCTCTCGCCATGGGGCAGAGCCCCATCGTCATCCTGCTCATCATCAGCCTCTTCATCACGTCGCTGACGGAATTCTGTTCCAATACGGCCAGTGCGGCCCTGGTGGCCCCGCTGATGGTCACGGTAGCCTCCGCCATGGGCATGTCTGCTACGCCGCTGGTGCTTCTGGTAGGCATAGGTGCTTCCTGCGCCTTCATGCTCCCCGTTTCCACTCCTCCCAACGCTCTGGCCTTCGCGACGGGAAAATTCCCTCAGATGACCATGGTGAAGGTGGGGCTGCTGATTAATGTGGTGCTCGTTTTCGTGAAGGCTTTCTGGGCCTGGATATTCTGGATGTAGGGGGAATGGGAAGCTGTGCGGGAGCCGTTTTCCCGTTTCGGAAGTGTCATCCGGCCTGCTTCGCGGGGGTGGGAGTTCCCTGTTCCGTTTCCTGGAGTTTCCGCGCCGCTTTTTTGTCCAGCCCGGCAAGTTTGGCAATCAGGTAGAAGAAGGAAGGAATGAAAAATACCCCGATGAAGACGGCTGTAATCATGCCGCCGATGACCCCGACGCCTACCACCTGCCGTGCCGCTGCGCCCGCTCCCGTGGCTACGGCCAGAGGAAGGCAGCCCATGATAAAGGCGATGCTGGTCATCAGGATGGGGCGCAGGCGGATTCTGGCCGCATCCAGGGTGGCCGTGAGCAGGTCCGTGCCCTGACGGAGTTCCAGAACGGCGAATTCCACGATGAGGATGGCATTTTTGGCCGCCAGAGCAATCAGGACGATGAGGCCGATTTCCGAATAAATGTTCAGGTCCAGCCCGGTTATCCACAGGGCCAGAAATGCTCCCAGGATGGCAATGGGGGCGGTCATGAAGACGGCTACGGGCAGGGACCAGCTCTCATACAGGGATGCCAGAATCAAGAAGACAAACACGGCTGATGCCGCAAAGATCATGCCGATGGTGATACCTTTCTGCGCCTGTTTTTCCTGGTAGCTCATCCCGGAATAGTCGTATCCCATGCCGGACGGCATGGTCTGGGCAAAAACTTCTTCCAGGGCGTTCATGACCTGGCCGGAGGAATAGCCCGGAGCCGGGGTGACGTTGAGCTGGGAACTGTTGAACATATTCTGGCGGATCAGGAATTCCGGGGCCCAGCCGTGCGTAACGTTGATTACGGAATCCAGGGGAACCGGGTCTCCTTCATTGTTGCGCACATAGAACATGGAAAGCTTGTCGATGCTGTCCCGGTACGGTGCGTCCGCCTGCATGTACACCTGCCATTCCTGTCCGTAAATATTGAAATTGTTCAGGAAGGTGCTTCCCATGTATGCCTGGATGGTGGCGTAAATTTCATCCACGTCCATATTCTGGAGAGTGGCCTGCTCCGTGTTTACATTCAGGTTGTACTGAAGGTTGGAGGGAGACATGAAATTGCTGATGTCCGCTATTTCCGGCCTCTTTTCCGCTGCCTCGATGAATTTGGACGTGTTGGCGGCCAGGAATTTTTCCCCGATGCCCTGGCGGTCCTCCAGCAGGAATGTGACATCCCCGGACGTTCCTACGCCAGGCAGGGGCGGCGGCGGAACCACATACGCCACGCCGGAGGAAATTTCCGCGTTCAGCCTGCTTTTCAGGCGTGCGGCGATGCCGTCCGCCGTCATGCCCGGAGCAGTCCGTTCGGACCACGGTTTCAGGGAGATGAAGAAGAAGGAGTTGGATGAGCTTTGGACGGAGCTGATGAGGTTGAAGCCGTTGACGGTAGTCACTACGTCCACGCCCGGATCCTCCCTGATGATTTTCTCAATCCGCGCGGCGGTGTCTGCCGTGACGTTCAGGGATGTATTATCCGGCAGTTCCACGCCGCCGAACAGGTAGCCCTGGTCTTCATTGGGAAGGAATCCGCTGGGAATGAGTTTGGCCAGGGGAAAGAGAAGGGCGGTCATGGCGGCCAGCAGCAGGATGGACAGCCACATGTGCCGGATAAGCCTGGCGCAGATTTCCACGTACCAGTCGCGCGCCTTGTTGAAACCCTTGTTGAACAATTTGAAAAAGGGCCCCAGCAGGGGAATGGAGTCCGCTTTCCCCCCTCTCAGCAGCCCGGCGGACAGGGTGGGGCTGAGGGACAGGGCGCAGAAGGCGGAAATGATGATGGACATGCCGATGGTCACGGCGAACTGTTCGAACAGTTTGCCTGTGACGCCGGGCAACAGCAGCGTGGGGATAAAGACGCAGGAAATCACCAGCGCCGTGCTGACGATGGGGCCGGATACTTCCTTCATGGCCGCAATGGTGGCCTGGAGGGGCTTTTCTCCATTGGAAATATGCTTCTTTACTGCTTCCACCACCACAATGGCGTCGTCCACGACCAGGCCGATGGCCAGCACCAGCCCCATCAGGCAGATGGTATTGATGGAAAAACCGAATAATGGAAAGGCGATGAAGGCGCCCACGATAGATACCGGAACGGCAAATGCCGGAATCAGCGTACCGCGCCAGCCCTGGAGGAAAATGAAAACCACCAGCACCACCAGGCCCAGGGCAATCACCAGCGTGCTGACGATGTCTTCAATCCCGGCGCGGACGGCCAGCGTGGAATCCAGGGAAACGAGGTAATCCATGCCGGGAGGCATATCCGTATCCTTCAGCAGGTCTTTGATATTGTCCACCAGCTGGATGGCATTTCCTCCGGGAGCCTCGTAAATGCCGATGGAAGCGGCGGGCATGCCGTTTACGGAAGAACTGAGGCTGTAGGTTTCCGAGCCCAGTTCCACGCGGGCGATATCTCCCACTCTTACGATGGAACTGTCCTGCCCGCGTACCACGATATTTTCGAATTCCTTCACGCTGGTCAGGCGGCCTGGAGCTTTCACGGTGAAGGAAAGCTGCTGGTCCGGCGGAGCGGGCTGTGCGCCTATCTTGCCCGCAGGATTCACGGCGTTCTGGGCCTGAACGGCCAGCATCACGTCCCTGGCCGTAATATTCAGAGCGGCCATCTTTTCCGGGTTCAGCCAGATGCGCATGGCGTAGCGGCCTGCCCCGAACACCTGCACGTCTCCTACTCCGGGCACGCGCTTGATGGCGTCCACCATATTGATATAGGCGTAATTGGCCAGCCAGAGGCCGTCATAAGTCCCCTGGGGCGAATACAGGCTGACGACCAGGGCGGGCAGACCGCTTGTCTTGCGCAGGGAGACTCCCAGCGCGCTGACTTCCGACGGCAGCTGGGAGGTGGCCTGCCCGTAGCGCAGATAGGAAAGCACCTGGTCCATGTTGGCTTCCGTGCCGATTTCAAAAAGGATCATCATGCTCATTTGCCCGTTGTTGGTGTTGACGGAAGTCATGTAGGACATGCCGTCCACGCCGGACATTTGCTGTTCGATGGGGGATGCGATAGACTTGACCACCGTTTCACAGTCCGCTCCGGGATAAGTGGCCGTCACCTGGATGGAGGGGGGGATGATGTCCGGGTACTCGGAGATGGGCAGGCGCAGAATGGAAAAGGCCCCCAGCAGGACAATGATGACGGAGAGGCAGATGGAAAGGATGGGGCGCTTGATGAAGAAATCAGCCATGGCGGGAGGAGCTTATTGGTTGCTGGCGGGTACCGCTTTCAGGCGGGCGGCCGGATTTCTGGAGGCTGCTTCCGCCTGGAGAAGACCGTCCACGACCACTTTGCTTTGGGGGGTGAGGGAATCCGGTTTCAGAGGAATAACCTGCTGCCGGTCTCCAAGCTGCGTCCCGGCCTGTACGGGGATGATGGAAGGGTGGTTGCTCCCGTCCAGAACAATCACGAAAAAGCGCCCCTGTGTCGAAAGAAGGGATTTTGCCGGAACGGTCAGCGCGTTTTTGACGGTGGCCAGCCGGGCCGAGGCGATGATGAACATGCCGGGGCGCAGCAGATAGTCCGCATTGGGAAGGTTGGCCTGTACGCGGATGGTGCCTGTCTGTTCCGGGTATTTGGTGCCGTCTTTCAGCGTAATGTCCAGCTTGCTGCCCGTCTGGACGCCTTCATTCCCGTTTTTCCCCGCCTGCTGAATCCATTCCTGCTGGGTGACGGCGAAATTGACGCGGATGGGATTGACGGAGGAGACGACGGCAAGCGGGCCGCTTTCCGGGCTGACCAGGTCGCCGATGTTTGTCCTGGAGATGCCGGCTATTCCGTCAAAAGGCGCGTACAGCACCGTATACGAAAGATTTTTTTCAGCCAGGGCCAGGGCCGCCGCCGCCTGCTGCACCTGTGCTTCCGCGGCAAGGGCGGACAGGCGCGTATCCTCGTATTTCTGCTTGGAAATGGCATTCTCCGCAGCCAGGGGCCTGTAAATTTCCGCGTCGTAATTCAACTGCTGTAGCTGGGCCTGTGCCTGGGCCAGGGTGGCTTTGGCCTTGGATACCTGGTCCCTGAACGTGGAATCGTCAATGCGGAAGAGTACTTCCCCCTTCTTCACAATAGCGCCATTGGCGTAATTCTGCGTTTGAAGGTAGCCCGTAATCTGGGGGACGATGGAGGCGTTGTCCACGCCGTCCAGGTGGCCCACCCAGCTGCCCGTCACCGGAATATCCATGGTGACGGGGTGTTCATAAATAAGCGTGGGCGTTTCATGCGGAACCTGTTCCGTCTTTTTACACCCGGCAAAAAAGAGGGAAAGCAGGAAGAGGAAAACGGCGGGGCTGGAGATAGAGCCCGTCAGGCGTGTCAAGTCCATGCTGGGAATGACACGCCTGCGGGCGCCTTTGTTGAAAGAAGGTTTTCCGGGCGGCGTCGCCGTCCGCGTCATGCGCGGGGGGAATTCCCCCGGACGGTTCAGGAGCGGGCGCCGGATTTATCCGGAGTGAATGCCCGCGCCAGTTCTCCGAACCACAGGACAAGGGAGGTGCCTGCGAAGATGAGGCCCCAGTCCGTCCAGCTCAGGGGCACCACGTTGAACATCTTTCCGCCAAAGGTGACGATGAGGTACTGCCCGGCCAAGATAAGCAGGGCTACCAGACCGAAGCCGCCAATGCTGGCGCCCATGCGTGCAAAGGCGCTCTGGTGCGTGTTGAATGCCTTGGCGTTGAACATGTTCCAGAATTGGAGCAGGACGAAAATGGTGAAAAACAGGGACAGTTCATAACCCGTCAGTTCATGTTCCGGGGCGGAAAAATCCAGGTAGCTGCGGATGTAGCCGCAGAGGCTGAACTGCGTGAGGCTGGTAATGTCCGCATGCTTGAAATATTGCAGCAGGCCGAACAGGAAAGCGACGAACAGGATGCCCACGCCCAGGATGTTCCGGCCCATGGGGCGGGTGATGATGTGGTCCGTGGTCTTGCGCGGCGGGTCCTGCATCACGCGTTCGTCCGGCGGCAGGGAGGCCAGCGCCAGCGCGGCGAAGGTGTCCATGATGAGGTTCACCCAGAGCATCTGAGTGACGGTGAGGGGGGATTCCGTGCCCAGGAATGCGCCGATGAGCACAATGAGGCAGGCCGCCACGTTAATGGTCATCTGGAAGACGATGAAGCGCTGGATATTCCTGTACAGGGAACGCCCCCACATGACGGCGCGGGAAATGCTCATGAAGGAATTGTCCAGAATGGTGATGGCGCTGGCTTCCTTGGCTACGGTGGTGCCGTCTCCCATGGAAAGCCCCACCTGCGCGGCGTTCAGAGCGGGGGCGTCGTTGGTGCCGTCCCCGGTGACGGCCACTACCTGGTCCTTCTTCTGGAGCAGTTTGACCAGCCGTTCCTTATCCATGGGCCTGGCGCGGCACATGATTTTCAGATCCATCACGCGGTCCAGCAGTTCCGCGTCCGGAGTCTGCTCGAATTCCACTCCCGTCATCAGGCGGTCCGGAGAATCCTCCTCCGTCCACAGGCCGATCTGGCGGCCGATTTCCCGTGCGGTGCCGGGAGTGTCCCCCGTGACAATTTTGATGCGGATGCCCGCGTCCATGCAGTCCTTCACGGCTTGGGGCACATCGTCCCGGACGGGGTCGGAAATGGCGGTGATGCCCAGGTAAACCAGGTCTTTGCGGATGATGCGGCCGTCCTCGAACACCGGGGCGTCATCCTCCAGAATGCGGTACGCGAAGCCCAGCGTGCGCATGGCCTGGTTCTGGTAGGCCAGGAGCTGTTCCTCAATGGCGGGGCGCATGTCCGCGGCGGGTACCTGGCCTTCCGGAGTCAGGACGGTGGAGCAGAGACC
>OHQM01000717.1_pt1 | contig 16413 bp, 18 predicted proteins | sample 1577941 | NCBI WGS metagenome assembly OHQM01 (sample SAMEA3879604, study PRJEB24766) | human gut metagenome | biome: human-associated habitat; feature: feces | place: USA | collected 1985/1987
TGTGACGGTGTCCGTAGATGAAGTAATTGATATTCGGGTGGCTTTTCAGGTATTCCTTGGTGTAGAGCACCAGGAATTCTTTGTCTTCACCCATATAGTCGGGCTCCTTGCCGTCCACACGTTTCAGACGGCTATGCTTAGCCCAATTCAGTCCTAACTCCATACTCCAACGAGGGTGTATGGCGGAGAAAAGGGTTTGCAGAAATTCGCTGTGAAACATGGAGCGTAGAAATTTGAACTTCTTGTCGGGATCGCCCAAACCATCGCCGTGGGCCAGATAGAACTCCTTGCCGTATATTTCCGTGGTAAGTGGTTCGCGGTGCATGATGACGCCGCACTCACGGGTTAGATAGTCGCCGCACCAAATATCATGGTTACCTGTGAAGAAATGCACTTCCACTCCTATATCCGTCAGTTCGGACAGCTTTCCCAGAAAACGGGTATATCCTTTCGGCACAACGGTCTTGAATTCATACCAGAAGTCGAACATGTCTCCCAGTAAGTATACGGCAGAAGCCTTGTGCTTGATACTGTCGAGGAAATTAACGAGGCGGCGCTCTTGTGTACGCCCGTGTTCGATGGCACGTGAGCCGAGGTGTGCATCCGAAAGGAAATATACATTCTTCATAACCGTGCTATTCTGTTGAATTACAAATTACTAGTTGCAAATTATGGGATGCAAGTAATCAGTAATTACTTGCAATGGGGTTGCTTACAGGAATCCCAGTTCCAGTTTGGCTTCCTCGCTCATCATATCCTTGTCCCATTCCGGTTCGAACACCAGATTGATGGTGGCGGCAGATACACCGTCCACTGATTCCACTTTCTGGCGCACGTCTTCCATGATGAAGTCGGCTGCCGGACAGTTGGGTGCTGTCAAGGTCATATCAATATTTACTTCTCCACTGTCGGAGACATCTATTTTGTAGATAAGTCCCAGATCGTATACGTTTACCGGGATTTCCGGGTCGAATACGGTTTTGAGCATCGCTACTATTTTTTCTTCTATTTCAAACTTGGTCATATTCGTATCATTTTAGTTAGGCAAAGATAGTTGAAACCGGAAGCGGAAGCAAATTTATTTGCATTATGCTGATGCAACTCGTCTTCGTGAAGCAAAGCTAAAGAAATAAATTGAAACTACAAAGGAACGGGTTTTGAAAAAGCCTGTCACAGGCACTCTGCAACTCGAATATTAAGAGCTTTTATCAAGCACATTACTGGCTTGTATATCAAGCATTACTACCTTTCATCTGAATCTTCCTTACCTCTCATGCACAAGATGCCATCTTGTGTTGTGTAAGATGCTACCTTGTGTTGTGCGAGATGCCATCTTGTGCATGAGAGGTAAGAAAGATCCGGATGGCTTCCTTTCATGTTTTCTGTCTTATCTCTTAATGTTCAGGTTGTTGCTGGGCTATGGCGGTAAGCTACCGGGGCTACTTGCCACTTAAATCATTCCTTCATCGTTAAAGCTGTAGTACTTTCCGTCTGTTACAATAACGTGGTCGGTGAGGCGGATGTTCATTGTCTGAGCGCCTTTTTGGACAAGTTGCGTCAGGCGTTGATCGTCTGTGCTGGGGCGTGGGCTGCCGGAAGGATGGTTGTGTATCAAAGCTATTTGCGTGGCTCGTTGTATTAAGGCCTCGCGCAGGATGCTGCGTACGTCGGCGGTAGTCTGGTCGATGCCACCGCGGCTGATGCGGGATTTGTCGATGACGCGGGAGGCCTGGTTAAGGAGTAAAACCCAGAATTCTTCGTGTGCCAGGTCGCAAAGAAGCGGGTGAAAGATTTCGTAGATGTCCTTGGAAGAGCGGATGGTGGCACGTTCCGGACGTTCCTGTAGCTTGCGGCGTTTACCCAGTTCCAATGCTGCCATGATGGTGATGCTCTTGGCGGGACCGAAGCCTTTGAAGCGGGAAAAGTCCTGCACTTCCCATTTACCCAATTGATTGAGGTCGTTGCCGCAAGTGGAAAGTACCCGTTGCATAAGTGATACCGCGCTTTCTTCTGTGTTCCCCGAACCGATAAGGATGGCAAGTAATTCGGCATCGCTGAGGGCTTCCGCCCCCTTTAGCATCATCTTTTCCCGCGGACGGTCTTCTTCCGCCCACTGATTGATAGTCAGTTTCTCCATGTTAATCACTAATCACTTATAAAAGTTCTTTTTGAAAGCCTCAAACTCGTCTTTGCCAAGTATGCAGCGATTCCACCATGCTCTCCAAAAGCCTGTGCCATATCCGATGAGTTGGATAAAGGAGGCGGCAATGGAATAGATGCCGATGCGCAGGCTTCGGTTCTGGATGGAAGAGTCTATGCATACCAGCAGTGCATACAAAGCAATGGGCGTCAGACTGTAAAGGCAGAAAGGAGCACCAAGCAGCAGTACCGCTACTCCCAGTGTGAATGCTGCGGGCAGGAGGTGGACGACTTTCAGTGATTCCGGATATTTCTTATATAGATTGATGCGCGCAATTCCTGAGTTATGCACTTGCTTGAAGAATTTCTTTAAGTCCGTGCGGCGTTTATGATACACCCATGCATCGGGGAATAACCGGCAGCGGTAACCGCTTTTGAATATCCGGATGCTGAAGTCTATGTCTTCTCCGAATCGCATCTTTGAAAAACCGCCCAATGCGGCATATACGTCTCGCTTAACACCCATGTTGAAGCTGCGCGGATAGAACTTATCCATTTTCTTTTTTCCTCCCCGGATGCCTCCGGTAGTGAAGAAAGAGGTCATGGAGTAGTTGATGGCTTTTTGTATATCTGTAAAAGACTCGTGAGCCCGGTCCGGTCCGCCGAAAGCATCGGCAGGACTGGCTTGTAGTTCTTTTTCGGTGGCGGCAAGATAGCCTGCGGGCAGGATGCAGTCGGAATCCAGGATGATCAGGTATTCCCCCGCACTTCGTTCGGCGCCATAGTTACGGGTTTGTCCGGGACCGGAATTCGGTTTGTTGTAATAGTGTATGTCCAGTTTATCCTGATATCTGTCCACTACTTCCTTGCAGGGAATGGAGGAGCCATCTTCCACAATCACGACTTCAAAGTCTTTGAAACTCTGTTCGGTCAGACTTTGCAACAGTTCGTCCACTTCGTCGGGACGGTTGTATACAGGAATAATGACGGAGTATCTCATAGGTCTTAATCTTTTAGTTCGTTTTCTATTTCTTCAATGCTGGGCAGGGTACTCTTGAAATCTTTGGGAAAGAGATGATTTAAGTCATATTCTGATATGCCGATGGGCAGGTTGGCTGTATCCAGCGTATATCGTGCCACTATGTTGTTCTTGCTTTTGCAAATTAGCAATCCTATTGTTGGATTGTCTTGTGGCAGTTTCATCTCATTATTGATGGCAGAGACATAGAAACCTAACTTACCGATATATTCGGGCTGGAAGTCTCCCGTTTTTGATTCTATCACTACATAACTGCGTAGTTTGAGATGATAAAATAGCAGATCAATAAAGAATTCATCACCACCGATTTCAAGGCGGACTTGCCGTCCTACATAGGCAAAACCATTTCCTAATTCAATGAAAAATTTGGTGATATTGTCAGTTAGGGCATCTTCCAACTCCCGTTCAAGATAGCCATCACGCAGGGTGAGGAAGTCGAAATTATAAGGGTCTTTCAATGTTTGTTGTGCTAAATCGCTTTGGAGGGCAGGTAATGTGTTCTTGAAATTACTGATTGCCTTTCCTTCAGTTTCAAAAAGATTAGCACTCATATAGTTGATTAGGATATTACGACTCCAACCCTGTTTGATGGTTTTTTGGACATAAAACAGGGCTTCATTAGTAGATTTAGCCTTGGTAATAATATGCTTTTGATGTCCCCAAGGAATACTAAATATAGCTTCAAGAATTTCTGCCTCAACTTGGGGCTGAATTACTTCTTGCTTTTTTGACTTTATTTTAGCCCCAACTTGGGGCTGATTCTGTCCATAAAATAAATAGAATCTTTTTATGTAGCGTAGGTTTGTTTCAGAAAATCCTCCTAAGTTAGAGAATTCTTCTTTGAGGTCTAAGCTAATTTGAGACATTATGTTAGTTCCCCATTTTGCTTCCGCTTTTAACCGGACTATATCACCTCCTATACTCCAGTATAGTTTCAATAACTCCGTATTTACTTTTACCGCTGCCTTAATCTGACTCTGGCGGATACGCTGTTTCAGTTCGCCTATCCACTCTTTATATTCGTTGTCTGTCTTTATCAGTTTACTCATGGTGCAATTCTATTGCTTATTGCTTACAAAGATAAACCATTCTTTTCCGATAATCTTCCCAATCGTATATTCTTTTGCTCCCCTATAGAAAAAAGCTGCCTGCCAGAAGTGTTTAATTCTTCTGACAGGCAGCTTGTATAATCGTACAATGTACTCGGGAAACGGCTTATGCCTTCACACGGCTTACATAAGAACCGTCGCGAGTATCGATTTCAATCATTTCGCCTTCGTTGATAAACAACGGAACGCGTACAGTCGCACCAGACTCTACAGTGGCAGGTTTCAATGTATTTGTAGCTGTGTCACCCTTTACACCCGGTTCTGTATAAGTAACCTTCATCTGAACCTTTATGGGCATATCAGCATAAAGAACAGTTTCAGTGGAAGCGTCCGATACTACGTCCAGTACACTTCCTTCCAGCAGGAAGTCAACACCGTTGATCAGGTCGTGAGCAATAGGATGTTGGTCAAAAGTTTCCTGGTTCATGAAGATATAATCTTCACCTTCTTTATATAAGAACTGATAGGGACGACGCTCTACGCGTACATCTTCCAGTTTTTCACCGATATTAAAGCGGCGTTCCAACACATAGCCATTTACTACGTCTTTCAGTTTAACACGCATGAAAGTGTTACCTTTTCCCGGCTTTACATGCAGGAAGTCAATACAAAAATACAACTTGTTGTCCATACGGATACAAGTTCCGATTTTAATGTCTTGGGCATTAATCATACTAATATTTTTTATTTTAGATGTTATATAATTGTCTTCAGTGAGCTTTGCGGGTGCAAAAGTAATGGAAATCAGTAAAAATCGCAAAAAGTTTTGAGAGAAAAAGACTTAACTCTTGGTTATTTTGAAAAAAGTCCCTATTTTTGCAGCCCGATTACGTGAAATAATAACATAAAACAATATACAGTAATGAAAAGAACATTTCAACCCTCTAACAGAAAGAGAAAAAACAAACACGGTTTCCGTGAGAGAATGGCTTCCGCTAACGGTCGCAGAGTATTAGCTGCACGTCGTGCCAAAGGCCGCAAGAAACTGACTGTTTCTGACGAATACAACGGAGTGAAAGCATAAGTAAACTCTTTGTAATAAAGAATAAGAAAGCCGCAAAGGACTGATAACAGTGCTTTGCGGCTTTTCTTTATTATTCCTCTATTTCCTTTGCGGCTTTTTTCCATTCTTCGAAACCTTTGTCGAGGTCGTAAACCACGTATCCCTTTTCGCTGAGTATAGCGGCAGCCTTTTTACTGCGTTTACCACTACGGCAATACAAAGCAACGGGTTTATCTTTCTGTAGAGTGGAGTCGGCTATTTCCGCAAAAGTCTTATCAAGCACATTGATGTTGATGCTTTTGGGAATGTGTGACTCTGAGTATTCGGCTACGGTGCGTACATCCAGACGTTGTATCTCAGGATTGGCTATCAGCGTGGAGAAATCTTCCACGGATACAGACTTGAAATCTCCTTTCTGCTGACAGGAGAAAAGAGAGGAGAAGAATAGGCAGATGCCTGCAATCAAAGAATTTATTTTCATCTTACCGGGGATTATATTCAAATTCATAAGTTACTTCTTTGCCGGAATACGTGTTTAAGCTGAAATAGATTGTAACTTTATCAATTCCATCCTCTGCATATTGCCGTAACGGAACGGACGCATACGCACGTTTCGTGTATGCCTGCACATCTCCGCCATCATCATGATAGAGAGACAGACGTACCGTCCGGGTTCCCGCTTCTTTATCTGTGGTGACTTCGTCCTCAATGAAATGGAACGAGTGCTTTCCGTTCTGCGACTTGATTTCCAGCATTATGTTCAGGTAATCAATCCCCATCCAGATACTCAGTATATCTGCCGGATCACGCTTGATTCCATCCTTAAATTTATCCGCAGACTGCGGCACAGGCGATATGGCACTCAATACTGCATACAATTTCACTCCGGATGTCCCATCGGCAGCTTCCGCCTTGCCATAGTTGCTGACAATGCGGGCAGAGGCATTAGCGTCTATACGTGTTTTCGACGCATCTTCCACTATTGCAAGTGTTTCGCCTTCATCCGTCAGTACGGATTGAAGGCTGCCGTCGGCACCGGCCTGTGCAGTCAGGAAGTCCAGTTTTACGGACGGATAATGATAATCATCATCATCGCCGCAGGAAACCAGCATGAATACCAGTATGGGGAGAAACCAGCGTAAAGAAACCGGAAATTGTAGCTTACCTTTCATATATTACTCTATTTCGGATTATCAGTTCTTGTAGCCAAATAATTCGTCAGTGGATTGGCATACATCAACAACATCTTTTCGCGCAGGAACGGGATGTCTTTATTGGGCAGTTCAATGCGTGCAAGTTGCTGGTCGATGTAGTCAGTGAAGTGTTTTTTCTCTTCGGCGGTATAATGACCGGCAAAGGCCTGAGTACCCGACAAATAATCGTGAGCTATGTAATTGCCGGGATACATACGATAGTTTGCATGGATTCTCCGGTCTATGAGGGCGGAGATCAGTGAAAACAGTTCGTGTTTGGAAAGAGAACGGTCCAGTTTTTCCAGCTCTTCATTGATGCACGATGCTACCTTGAAGTGTACGCGTCCTTTAGGTCCGAACAAGCCGGTCTGCATATTCTTCAGGTCGTCTTCCTGCGTCTTCTTGTAGTCCGGTATATCGCGTTTCAGTTGGAACTCCTGTGCTTTCAGGTAATCACAAGGATCGTATTCGTACGAAATGGTCAATGGAAGGATGTTCATTTCAATCAGGCGGTCGATGATGTCACCCTCGCCGCCCATAGCCAGCATCTTGAGAACGCTTTCCTGAGTACGGTCGTTTGAGTCTTTGGCACGCCCTTCACGTTGGGCTATCCAGATGGACTGGTTCTTATCCTTAATGGTGTGGTGCATATAGCGCGACATGCGTCCGGAAGATTCCAGCATTTGGCGCATGGTCAGGGCACGTTGTACTATGAATGATTTGTTGACACGCACGAACTTCTTAATCCAGGGATAGATCAGCAAGTTATCGCCGATGGCGATTTCCACTGTATCCATATCTTTGTCTATCAACTCTACGGACAGGAATCCGGAGTCGAGAATGATATCGCGGTGGTTGGAGATATAAGTATAAGCGGATGCCTTATCCGTCAGTGCCGTAAGGTCCAGAGTCACTCCCTGAGTTGTATCTCTGGCTAATCTTTTCAGAATTGTGTAACAGAATACTTTCTGAAACTCCAACTTCGTCCTGCATGTACGCATTTTCTGTGCAAGTACCTCAAAGGGAACTTCCGGGAAAACAGCAGACGCCACCTGCCGAAAAGCTGGATCAGCAATCAGTTCCTCGTAAATCTGAGGAAGCTCCTCGTCATGATAAGGGCGGATTTCATCAAATTCCATATTCATAATGATTAACGTTTAGTGATTAGTAGGTTAGTCACTAAAACTGGTTCTCAATTATATCAGTCATTACATCCTTAATGTCTAATCCTGCGGCACGTACCTGCTGGGGTATGAAGCTGGTAGCCGTCATTCCGGGCGTGGTGTTCACTTCCAGCAGATTGACTTTATCTCCGGCAGTGATGATGTAATCCACACGAATGATACCTGAAGCGCCCAGGATATCGTAAATGGCGGAAGTCAGTGTCTGTATCCGGTGCGTCAGGTCATCGGAGATACGGGCTGGGGTGATTTCGGAAACCTGTCCGTTGTACTTGGCGTCGTAGTCGAAGAACTCATTTTCGGTCACTACTTCGGTGATAGGGAATATGACTGACTTCTCTTTGGTCTTATAACAACCGCAGGTCACTTCGGTGCCTTCCATGTAAGCTTCTATCAGAACTTCTTGCGCTTCATCGAATGCCTTAACAATGGCAGGCTGTATTTGTTCTTTCATCTTAACTTTCGTTACGCCAAAGCTGGAACCTCCCAGACTGGGTTTGATGAAACAGGGCAAACCTATCTTTTCAATCACATCTTCATCGGAAATGGATTGTCCCTGGCGAAGCACTAAGGACTCTGCTATGCGTACTCCAAAAACTTTGAGATATTGGTTGCAGGTAAACTTGTCATACGTAAGTGCAGCTGCCAGTACACCACAACATGAGTAGGGGATGTGAAGGAGGTCGAAATAGCCTTGCAAGCGTCCGTCCTCGCCCGGAGTGCCGTGAATGGTGATGTAGGCAAAGTCGAATGTTACCTTCCTGCCATTCATCTGAAAACTGAAGTCATTCCGGTCAATGGGCGCTTTGCCGCCGTCGGGCAGTTGTACGTGCCAGTCGAGTCCGTGCATCTCCACAATATATAATGTGTACTTTTCCTTATCGATAAAGGAGTAGATGCCCTGTGCGCTGCGCAGGGAAACCTGAAATTCGGAGGTATCGCCTCCGCAAACAATAGCAATCGTGCGTCTCATTCTAAATCTCTGTTACTGATGTAGCCTCTCCATTTGTCTATCAGCAAGGTCATGTCTTCGGGCATTTCGGAGGTGAAGTACATCTCTTCGCCGGTGGCGGGATGTACAAAACCCAGTGTCATGGCGTGTAATGCCTGCCGTGGACAAGTATCGAAGCAGTTATTTACAAATTGTTTGTATTTACTGAAATGGGTACCTTTCAGAATCTCGTGACCGCCATAGCGCTCATCATTGAAGAGTACATGGCCGATATGTTTCATGTGAACACGTATCTGATGGGTACGTCCCGTTTCAAGAATGCATTCTACAAGAGTGACATAGCCCAGACGCTCCAGAACCCGGTAATGGGTCACGGCATGCTTTCCCTGATCATCGGGCAGAACAGTCATCTGCATGCGGTCTCTGGGATTCCGGCCAATGTTTCCGGTGATGGTTCCCTCGTCCTGTTCAACGGTTCCCCACACCAGGGCGCGGTAGCGTCGTTTGGTGGTTTTGTTGAAGAACTGCATACCGAGGTTGGTTTTGGCATCCGGTGTTTTGGCTATGACGAGCAGCCCGGAAGTGTCTTTATCAATGCGATGAACCAGACCGACGTGCGGGTCGTTGGCATCGTAGTCGGGATTATCTTTCATGTGCCAGGCGATGGCGTTCACTAAAGTCCCCTGGTAATTTCCGTGTCCGGGGTGTACCACCAGTCCGGCAGGTTTGTTCACTACCATGAGGTATTTATCCTCGTAGACTATATTAAGTGGAATGTCTTCGGGAATGACTTCGTTTTCATAACGCGGACGGTCCATCATGATGGTGATGACATCCATCGGTTTCACCTTGTAGCTGCTCTTGACTGGTTTGTTGTTAGCCATTACGAAACCGGCTTCCGCTGATTTCTGTATGCGGTTGCGCGAAGCGTTTGTCAGGCGGTCGAACAGGTATTTGTCTACGCGCATCATTTCCTGTCCTCTATCCACTACCACACGGAAGTGTTCATAGAGTTGGGCTTCATCACCGACAGGTTCTATGTCGTCCAGATCATCCTCAGTCACTATGTTGTCCGGCAAATCTTCTATCATTCCTTGTTCTTTCTATGTGTTATTGTTATTATTCCCCGTATGATCAAGTTTAAAACCAGGACTCGTCTGCTGCGGAATCTTTAGAGGAGGTAGGGGCGGTAGCTTCTACTGCTGTAGAATCCCCTTCCTGAGGCACTTCTCCACCGTCTCCCACAATTAGTGTAAGTGTGGCACCTACAGGTACTTTTTCACCTTTGGTCAGTGTACGGCCTTTATATTTCACACCGTATACCCAGTCTTTTTCTCCGGCTATGCGTTCGTTCTCGGACAGTTTGAAGCCGGCCGCCAGCAGGCGTGCCTGCGCTTGGCGCATGGAACTGTTGTCCGCTACATCGGGAACGATTAGCAAAGGAGTACTCAGGGTGTTTATGGTCAGATAGATGGTGCGTCCTTCTTTCACTTTCTGTCCGGCGGCAGGATTGTGTTCGAGGATGCATCCGGCTGGTAAGTTTTTTACGTAGCTGGAGTCGGAAACGATGCAGGTAAGGCCTTGGTTACGGAACATTTTCTCGGCTTCTGCCACTCCCATACCTTTCACGTTGGGCACTACTACCGCTTCACCGTGACGGGTGTATATATCCAGTCCCTTCAGCACTCCAAACAGTACAAGGGCAACCACAATGACCATTGCGATCAGGTTTATCCAGAAAAACTTATTCTGTTTGAAAGAAAAAAACTCTTTTATAGTCATAATCCTTGGCGTTGTTTGGGGACAAAGATAATGCAAACCGAAAGCAGTACAAAATATGCTTGCTTATTTTTGATGCTGAGGAGCTTTTTTAAAGGAGAAAGAAGTTATCACTTCGCTCGGGAGTTAAAGAAGTTAGAACTCCTCTAACTCCTTCTAACTCCTTATTCAGTTCAGAGTGACTCAAGCAGTCTCTTTAATACTACCGTAGCTGATATTTCACGATTAGCCGCTTCGGGGATGACAATAGATTGCGGACTTTCGATGACATCATCTGTTACAATCATATTACGGCGCACGGGCAGGCAGTGCATGAAATAAGCATTGTTGGTTACTGCCATCTGGCGGTCGCTTACGGTCCATTCACGATCTTTGCTTAGGATCTGTCCGTAATTATCTCCGGCATAAGCCGCCCAGTTTTTGGCATAGACGAAGTCAGCGCCTTCGAAGGCTTTCATCTGATCATATTCCACACGGGCATTTCCTACGAATTGCGGAGCAAGTTCGTAACCTTCGGGGTGGGTGATGACAAAATCATAATCCGTGGCGTTCATCCATTCGGCAAAAGAATTAGGCACGGCTTGGGGCAATGGACGCGGATGCGGCGCCCAGGTCATTACCACTTTAGGGCGTGCCGTCTTCTTATATTCTTCAATTGTGATGAGGTCGGCAAAGCTTTGCAACGGATGGCGGGTGGCTGCTTCCATTGAGAACACCGGGCGACCGGAATGTTGGATGAACTGGTTTATGATTACCTCGTTATAGTCATCCTCTTTGTTCTCGAAGCGGGCGAACGAACGTACGCCGATGATGTCGCAGTAGCAACCCATCACAGGAATAGCCTCCAGTAGATGTTCGGGTTTGTCTCCATCCATGATGACACCGCGTTCCGTCTCCAATTTCCATGCTCCCTGGTTGATGTCCAGCACGATAACATTCATGCCCAGATTCGTAGCCGCTTTCTGCGTGCTGAGACGGGTACGTAAGCTGGAGTTGAAGAAAATCATCATCAACGTCTTGTTCCGTCCCAACTCTACGTATTTAAAACGGTCTTTCTTAATCTCAAATGCTTCATCCAGTGCAGCTTTCAGATTTCCGATGTCCTGCACACAAGTAAACTTCTTCATGTTGATATATTTTGTAATTTATAATTTCACTTCCTTACCTGTCCTTCTCCTTCGACAATCCACTTGTACGTGGTCAGTTCTTCCAGAGCCATGGGACCGCGGGCGTGCAGCTTCTGCGTGCTGATACCGATTTCGGCACCCAGACCGAACTGTGCCCCGTCTGTAAAGGAAGTCGGTACGTTGACGTATACGCAGGCGGCGTCCACATCACGACAGAACCACTCGGCACGGGCCTTATCTTCGGTTACAATACATTCGCTGTGTTTGGAACCGTATTTCTGAATATGTGCTATGGCTTCACGAATGGACTGAACGGTTTTAATGGACATCTTGTAGTCCAGGAATTCCGTACCGAAGTCTTCCTCCGTAGCCTCCTTCAGTAGCTCCGCAGGATAGCTTCCCTTCAGTGCGTTGTATGCGTACATATCCGCATAGATTGTCACATTGCTTTTTTGCAACGGCGCGCAAAGTGCCGGCAGATCGCCCGGGCGGTCACCGTCAATTAATAGACAGTCCAGAGCATTGCATACGCTGACGCGGCGCGTTTTGGCATTGTTGATGATAGCTGCGCCTTTCTCTACATCACCGTAGCGGTCGAAGAAAGTGTGGCAGATACCTGCGCCTGTTTCAATGACAGGTATGGTGGCATTCTGACGCACAAAGTTGATGAGACTGCTGCTGCCACGCGGAATAAGCAAGTCTACATAGCCTCGGGCATTCAGCAACTCGGCTGTAGCTTCCCGGTCGGCAGGCAGTAATTCTACGATGTGCCGGTTGATGTTGAAGTGTTCCAGTACTTCGTGTATCACGTTGATAATGGCACGGTTGGAAGAATCAGCGTCACTGCCGCCTTTCAGTATGCAGGCGTTTCCGCTTTTCAGGCAAAGGGAGAATACGTCGAAACTCACGTTGGGGCGTGCTTCGTATATAATGCCGATGACGCCAAACGGGACACTTACTTTCCGGAGTCTCATCCCCAGGGGATGTGTGTGCTCTTTCAGCGTGCGTCCCACGGGTGAGGGAAGGGTTGCTACATTGCGTGTATCGGCAGCGATGCCTTGCAGGCGTTCTACGGTCAGCTTCAGCCGGTCGTATTTCGGATCTTTCGGATCCATTCTTTCCAGATCCTTCTTGTTCTCGGCGAGGATGAAGTCTGATTTCGCCAGGGCAGCGTCCGCTACAGCCAATAGTATCTGATTGATTTCTTTATCGCTCAGTGATAACAATTCCCGACTGGCTTCCTGCACGGTGGCAAATACTTTGTTTAAGTCCATTTCTTTGTACTTCTTTTATCGATTACCCTGCAAATGTAATAATTATATCGGGAATGCCTGCTTTATCCCTTTGAAAAAGAATGATAACAGAAGAAAGAGCCGTGTGCCATTGTGACTTTGGTATAAGGCGTAGTGTATATCGACTATTGTTTGATTTATAACGGTGCAAGTAATGAGCTATATTCCCATTAGGACTGAACGTATTTCCCATTACGACTGAACCTACTTCCCACTACGACTGAAACCACTTCCCATTACGACTGAACGAGTGTCCCACTACGACTAATCTTTGTGGGACCCCAAGTACACTATCACACAGGAAGTTATGTTTCTCAGTTCACTCCTGTATAATGCATATCTGTGTAGAAATGAATTATTCACCACAGAGGACACAGAGAGCACAGAGGTTATAATTATCTATGAATTAGAAGTCTAAAAAACTCTGTGAACTCTGTGTCCTCTGTGGTGAAAAGATTCATAACCCTACATAGATGGGTCGCAAAATTCATTCTCAAACACCCTAGATTCTATATAGCGGATCGCCCTATAACAATACCGCACATTGTCCAGACTATAGTAATAATCTTCGATACGCTCCGTAGCCAGCTCCCTTTCCCGGGCAGACAATCTTTTCCAGGCTCTCGAAATCTGCCCCTTGTTTTCTATGGGCAAGTGAGTCACTTCGCTGTATCTGACAATAAAAACCTGCAAGGCTTCGTCTACAAGTCTTTCGCCCGGCCGCTTCTTTCCTCCGGGACTTCCCGTCCAGGCATCGTAGCCTGGCACACGGATATGACTAGGCAAGTTCCCCGCCACTTTCTCAATACTTCCCTTGGCAAAACAGTGCTCAAAGAAACGCCGTGTGTGCGCCCTTGTCCATCCCAGTATATCCGACCACCCCAAGAAGGAAATGACCGATTCTCCTCTACCGCAAGTCACCCGCACACCTCCGTGAAGAACCGTCGCTTCCCGGTAGTTAACGTGAGTCAACACCCGCAGAAACGCTTCTTCTTCGCTATCGGCCGCACCCCGTTTCCCATAAATATCCAGCAGCAATGCCCGGGAAACCATGACATAGCCCATCCTTAACGAATTATTATCCATCAATAAACAGTATTTTGAATTAACATTTATTACGAACTTTTTCCAGCCACCTATTCGGCCACCTTTTCATTCTGCCAGTCACCGGGTTACGAGAAAAAGCGGCCAGCCGTCCGGCCAGCGGACGTACATAACATAAGTAAATTAGAAGATAATGATATACTGAAGTATATCTGCAGGAAAACGGATGATACATCTATCCCGAACGGATGATGCGTAGTCCCCAAACAGATGATACGTTCGGGGTAAACAGATGATGCGTTTGCACTAAACGGATGATGCATTTGCACCGAACAGACGATACGTTTTTCGTAAACGTACTCAATCATTTTTACTATTGGATTCAATATCGTATTGTTTATATATTTGCACATAGTATCAAGAAATTCCATTTCTTTCAAATCTCATTTATACTGCAAATATACGCCCATTTATGTGCATCGCAATGGTAAGTATTTACGCGAAAATGAATACAAGTATTTAGAAGTAAAATAGTTACAAATGTATTGATGAATAAAAAATGCAGATAATTTTGCCTCCATTCAATCGGATTACAATTCCTGATATTTAAGATCGGCGGATAACATATCCGCCGGAACACAAAAACATACACACCTATCACCCCGCCTTGTGCACAAACAGCAAATCCTCAACCATCAGGTTGAGGTCTGCTTCGCTGATGCAGCCTTCGTGAAAATAGAAGTAATGGGTGAGCAAACGGCGCACTTGGCGCACGCGGCAGTCGGCTGTATAACCTTTCCACCCACCTACCCTCTTGCCATCCAGTGCCTGACGGATGACGGCTACATACGGAGTAATCAGTTTGCGCACATCGTCACCCGGGCGCACCTGAATCTTCTCACCGGGCATAATGATGGTGACCTCCGGATGGTCGGCGCGGACCACGCGCATGGCCTCCGTCCAACGCACACCATCTGCAATTACGTCACGAGTTGTTTTTTTTGATGCTTCTGTGGCATCCTGTGCCTGAAAGGCACATCTTCTTTTTCTGTTCATTACTTAAAAAAATTGATTATTATTAAATACGAATCAATATTTGATTCCTATATCAGGAACATTCCACAACACTGAAAGAACTTGCAGCAATGTGTTTCCGTCTTCTTGCAATATCTTGAATGCCGGTACATATCTGCCCGGTTCCAGTTCCGGCAGGGCCAATATGACTCTGTTATACGAGTATTTATAGATATGCAGAGGATAATTCTGCACCGAGTATTGTCATTTTTATTCTTACTTAAATAGATTATGAAAAATTATAAATGATTCCTGTTCTCAGGACTCAAAGGCGTAATGTTGTGAATACAAAGAAAAGAAAAAGGAGAAATAAGGAGAAGCAAAGGAAAGAAAAAGGAGAAGTAAGGGAAAGAAGGGAAGGGAAGCGAGGAAAGAAGAAAGAAAAAGCGTGCAACCCTTATGATAAAGGTGCACGCTCAATGTATCTGTCTATATTCAAATTTCGCATGGATATTTCTACACCAGCTCGTCCGAAGTATAGCCCTTCGGCAACTCGCGGCAATTATAGCTTGAAGCCATAATCTCACCATAGGCGCCTGCAGAACGCAACGCTATCAAGTCTCCACGCTTCACCTTATTCAAGTCTATCGCCTTTCCGAATACATCCGATGACTCACAAATAGGACCTACCACATCATAAGTCTCAACTGTATCTTCTGAAGTGATATTTTCGATCTTATGATAAGCCTGATACAATGCAGGACGAATCAAATCCGTCATACCGGCATCGAGGATAGCAAATTTTTTGTTTGCTCCCTGCTTTACATAAAGCACCTGCGAGATTAGTGAACCGCACTGCCCCGTTATGGCACGCCCCAATTCAAAATGAAGTGTTTGATAAGAGCGCAGTTTCAGATGTTCGGCATAAGTAGAGAAGTAATCCTTAAAATCAGGTATTGCCTGACGGTTGGGATGCTTATAATCAATACCCAGTCCGCCACCTACATTGACGTGCTCGATACGGATGCGGCGTGCCTCCAACTTATCCTGCAGTTCATTCACACGATTGCAAAGAGCCACGAAATCACCCATATCCAATATCTGCGAACCGATGTGGAAGTGCAATCCGATGAACTTCACATTCTTCATCTCCAGTGCCACGTCTATCACATCGTCCATATCCTGCATACTGATACCAAACTTATTCTCTGCCAGCCCGGTAGTGATGTTGGCATGCGTATGTGCACCTACATTGGGGTTGATACGGAAAGCGACATTAGCGATCTTACCTTTAGCAGCCGCCAATTCGTTTATTACTTCCAACTCAGGAATAGACTCCACATTGAAACAGAAGATATTGTAGTCCAAGCTCAGGTTGATCTCCCAATCGGACTTACCTACTCCTGCAAAAACAACCTTATTCGCAGGGAAGCCAGCCTTGATGGCAGCGCGCACTTCTCCCCCACTCACACAATCGGCACCCAGCCCGTTCTCACGGATAATGGTAAGTACCTTCGGATTAGCATTTGCTTTCACAGCAT
>OHQM01000720.1_pt1 | contig 16330 bp, 17 predicted proteins | sample 1577941 | NCBI WGS metagenome assembly OHQM01 (sample SAMEA3879604, study PRJEB24766) | human gut metagenome | biome: human-associated habitat; feature: feces | place: USA | collected 1985/1987
CAAGGAGTACAATATTCCCACCGTGGTCAGCATGAACCCGGTCATGATCGACGGAACCGGCATGTGCGGCGGCTGCCGCCTGACGGTGGGCGGGGAGACCAAATTTGCCTGCGTGGACGGCCCCGAGTTTGACGGCCACCTGGTGGATTTTGACGAGTCCATGGCCCGGGGCGCCATGTACCATGACTTTGAGCGCCACGCCTATGAGGAAACCTGTAATCTGTTCAAGCAGGAGGTAAAGTGACATGCCCAATATGAGCCCGAAAAAGAATCCCATGCCCCACCAGGACCCGGTGGTCCGGGCGGGCAATTTTGATGAGGTGGCCCTGGGCTACACCAGGGAGCAGGCCATCGACGAGGCCAACCGCTGCCTCCACTGTAAGAATATGCCCTGTGTGTCTGGCTGCCCGGTGCAGATCCATATCCCCGATTTTATTGCCAAGGTAGCGGAGGGGGACTTTGAGGCCGCTTACCAGATCATCGCCCAGGACAGCGCCCTGCCCGCCGTATGCGGCCGTGTGTGTCCCCAGGAGAGCCAGTGCGAGTCCAAGTGCGTCCGGGGCATCAAGGGCGAGCCGGTGGGGATTGGCCGGCTGGAGCGTTTTGTGGCCGACTGGCACAACGCCAATGCCACGGAGAAGGTGGCTATCCCCGCCTCCAACGGCCACAAGGTGGCTGTTATCGGTTCCGGTCCCGCCGGCCTGACCTGCGCCGGGGACCTGGCCCGGAAGGGCTACGCCGTTACCGTGTTTGAGGCCCTGCATTTGGCCGGCGGCGTGCTGGTCTATGGCATTCCCGAGTTCCGTCTGCCCAAGTCCATCGTGCAGAAGGAGGTGGATGGGTTGAAGGAGTTGGGCGTAAAGGTGGAAACCAACGTAGTTGTGGGCCGGTCCATTACCATTGACGAACTCATGGAGGAGCAGGGCTTTGAGGCGGTGTTCATCGGCTCCGGCGCGGGCCTGCCCATGTTTATGCACATCCCCGGGGAAAATTTGAAGGGTGTGTATTCCGCCAACGAGTTTTTGACCCGTATCAATCTGATGAAGGCCTACCGGGAGGGGTCCGACACCCCCATTATGCCCCTGCGGGGCAAGAAGGTGGCCGTGGTGGGCGGCGGCAATGTGGCCATGGATGCCGCCCGCTGCTCCAAGCGCCTGGGCGCAGAGGTGTACATCGTCTACCGCCGCTCTGATGCGGAACTCCCCGCCCGTGCGGAGGAGGTGGAGCATGCCAAGGAGGAGGGCGTGATCTTTAAGACCCTCACAAACCCCACGGAGATTTTGGGGTACCACAACGCCGAGGACAGGCGTGACCCCAAAAACGGCACCGTGGTGGGCCTGAAGTGTGTGGAGATGGAACTGGGCGAGCCGGACGCCTCCGGCCGCCGCCGCCCCGTGGTAAAAGAGGGCAGCGACTTTGAGATGGAGATGGACTGCGTCATTATGGCGCTGGGTACCAGCCCCAATCCCCTGATTAAATCCACCACCAAGGGCCTGGAGATCAACAAGCGGGGCGGGATTATTGTCAATGAGGACGGGCTTACCACTCGCGACGGCATTTATGCCGGCGGCGATGCCGTCACCGGCGCTGCCACCGTGATTCTGGCAATGGGCGCCGGCAAGACCGCCGCCAAGGCCATTGATCAGTACCTGGGGAAGTAAGGGCCTGTCCGGATTCACACGCTGTGAGAAGCCATTGACACGCCCTGTGAAAAGCGGTGCGGCAATGACCTGAGGCCCTTTTGCTGCCCTGGCAAATAAAGATTTTTTGAAATAAACCGGCGGAACAGGTGGGAAAAACAATCTGTTCCGCCGGTTTATTTGTACATTTAAAAGCATTTTCTATTCGGAGGGCCTGCCCGCAGGGCTAGTTCCTAAAAATTACTATTGACAAACTGAGTATACTGTGTATACTGTACATATACGGAAGGGGGGGAGGGAACATGGATATCATTATTTCCAACTCCAGCGGGCAGCCCATTTATGAGCAGATCTGCCGTCAGATCAAGGGGGCTGTCACCGCCGGAAAACTCTCGCCGGGGGAGGCCCTGCCGTCGATCCGGGCGCTGGCCCGGGATCTGCGCATCAGCGTCATCACCACCAAGCGGGCCTATGAGGAACTGGAGCGGGACGGGTTTGTGTACACCGTGGCGGGAAAGGGCAGCTTTGTGGCGGAGCAGAATTTGGAACTGGCCAAGGAGAGCCACCTGCGGGATATTGAGGGGCATCTGCAGGCGGCGCTGGAACTGGGCCGCCAGTGCGGCCTGGGACCCGCGGACCTGCGGGATATGCTGCTGCTATTGAGTGAGGAGGAGTGACAGATGGATACTGCAAATGTGATTGAGATCCAGGGGCTGACCAAGCGCTATAAGGGGTTTGCCCTGGAAGATCTGAATTTGACGCTGCCTGGCGGCTGCGTGCTGGGCCTGGTGGGGGAGAATGGCGCGGGCAAAAGCACCACGATCCGCCTCATTATGGACGCCCTGGAGCGAGACGGCGGGACGGTCCGGGTACTGGGCATGGATAATAAGAGCCCGGAATTTTTCAAGGTCCGGGAGGATGTGGGGGTGGTGCTGGACGAGACGTGTTTGCCGGAGTTCATTACCGCCACTCAGTTTGGCCGCATCCTGGCGGACACCTTCCGGAATTGGGATCAGGAGGCCTATGACGGCTGGCTGGAGCGATTTAAGCTGCCGGCGGGGAAGAAGTTTAAGGAGTACTCCCGGGGCATGACCATGAAGCTGGGCATCGCCGCCGCCCTCTCCCACCATCCCAAGCTGCTGCTGCTGGACGAGGCCACCAGCGGCCTGGACCCCATGGTCCGGGAGGAACTGCTGGAGGTATTTGCGGATTTCGCCGCCCAGGACCGCCACGCGGTGCTTCTATCCAGCCACATTGTCAGTGATCTGGAGAAGATCTGTGACTACATCGCATTTCTCCACAGGGGCCGACTGGTGCTCTGCGAGGAGAAGGATTTGCTGCTGGACCGCTTTGGCCTGCTGAAATGCGGCCGGGACCAACTGGACCGGGTGCCCGCCTCCGCCATCCACGGCAGGCGGATGGGCGCCTACGGGGTGGAGGCCCTGGTGGACCGGGACCGGGTGCCCCGGGATCTGCTGGTGGAGCGGGCCAGCCTGGAGGATATTATTTTATATCTGGTGAAGGAGGAGCAGTGATGAGAGCCCTGATTAGAAAGGACCTGTACGTGGCGGATAAGCAGCTGCGGCTGCTGTTGGTGCTGGCGGTTATTTTCTCTGTGCTGCCCGGCACGACGGGCTTTGGCGGGACCTATGCCATGATGCTGGCCATGATGCTGCCCCTGACCACCATGAACTACGATGAGCGCAGCAAGTGGGACAAATATGCCGCCATGCTGCCCTATCGCATCCGTGACATCGTGCTGAGCAAGTACCTGCTCTCCTACTGTGCCATGGTTGTGGGGGTGGGGCTGATTCTGCTGGGGGCGGCGGCGGAAAGCTTTCATACAAAGACGCCTGTGAACTGGCAGGAGGCGGGCTATACAGCCGCTCTGCTGATGGCCTTCATGTTTGTGCTGGTGGCCTTCAGCATCCCCGCCATGTACCGCTTTGGCGCGGAGCGGGGGCGGATCATTATGCTGGTGCTGATAGGCGTGGTGCTGGGAGGCGCCTTCGCCCTGGCGCGGCTGATGGATCTCTCCTTGTTTGCGGCGGCGGCGGGCGCGGTGCCCACGGCGGCGCTGGTGGCGGCCGCGGCGCTGGTAATCGTGGCGGGTACGGCGCTCTCTATCCGCCTGTCTATGCGGTTCTACGAAAACCGCCGCTCCGGGCGCTATGATTGACAGTAGTGGGTCCCCTGTCATTTCGGCGGAATGTCCCCAAAACCGGGGCATTCCGCCTCGCTTTATCCAGTTGTCCCCTGTTGACAAGGGGAAAAAGTGTGATATAATGACAAAGAAATGAGAAACAGCCATGAGGAAGCGAGTTCCGGTCATGCGGCCAAAGCGAGCGGGGGACGGTGGAAGCCCCGCGGCGCGGCATCCGGTGCGGCCACTTCTGAGCGGACGGCGAGGAGTCGTACGGTTTGCCCCCGTTACCGGGCAGCCGAGTGACCTTCCTTCAGGGAGGTAATTAGGGTGGTACCGCGGGAACCTTCGCCCCTATGGTGGGCGTGGGTTTTTCTTTTTTGCCTGAGAGGAGAGCGTGTATGATTGGAAAAAGGCTGTGGCCGGCGCTGCTGGCGCTGCTGCTGCTGGCCGGCTGTGCCGGAAATCCCCTGCCCGCCGGTATGGAGGAGGAGACCCTGCTCTCCGCCGGCCGGGAGGTGGTGCTGTTGGTGGTGGAGGGAGAGTATGAGGCGGTGTGGGACCGCCTGCGCCAGGATGTGCGTGACACAGTGACGGCGGCGGATATCCAGGCCCTGGCCCTCCGGCAGACGGACGGGGCCGGCGTCTATAAGCAAATTGAAAACTCCATGACCACCGGCCAGTCCAACGGCGGGGAGGCGTGCGGCGTGGCGGTGTTCTACTGCGAATACGCCAAGGACGATGTGCTCTTCCGCGTGGCCTTTGACCAGGACATGACCCTGATTGGTCTGGAGATTACGAAACAATAATGGAGGAAAACACGGTTTGGATACCATACTGACCCGGCGGGGCCGCGCCCTGTCGGACCGGATTCGCGCCTTTTGGCGGCGGAACTTTCAGGGGGCTGAGACGGCGGTATACCACGTGGGGCTGCTGACGGCGGCACTGGTGGTGGGAGCCAATGTGGCCTCCACCTACTGGCCCGGCGCCCTGGGCAGTACGCTGGCGTGCTGCGGGTGTATGGCGGTGGCGGAGGCTGGGGGCCGGGTGGCCCGATGGCTGCTGCAAAAGCTGCTGGGCCGGCCCCTGGGGGTTCCCCTTGCCCTGGCGGCCCTCTCTGTGGCCGTGGCGGACACTGTCCGCCGGGGGGCAGGGGCTCTTTTCCGCCCTGGTGGTGGCGGCGCTGTGCCTGGCGGCCCTATCCTTCTGGAGTGTGGTGGGCCGCCGGGTGGTAACGCCCCCCACCGTGGGGACGCTGCTGCTGAGCGGGGGGCTTACCCTGCTGCTGGCGGTATTTCTCTTTACCGACGGCTTCGATGACCACTATATCCGCCGCTATCTGGCCCTTGCTCCGCTTGATGCCGCCAGGGAGAGCTTGGATGCTTCGCTGACGGCGGGGCCACATCCGGTGGAGACGCTGGACTACGGGCCGGGGCGGCAGCTGGAGGCCGGTACGGTGGATCTGACCCGGTATATGAGCCGGGATACAGACGATCTCACCGGCAGCTATGTGGATGTGTATCTGGAGTATGACCTGGGCCACGTCCCCCTGGAGGGGCGGGTCTGGTACCCTGCGGACGGGGAGAACTGCCCGGTGCTCTTTATTGCCCACGGCAACCACGAAATTACCACCCAATCCTATCTGGGCTACGCCTATTTGGGGGAGTATCTGGCCAGCCACGGCTATGTGGTGGTCAGCGTGGACCAAAATGCCTGCAATATGCTCACCGGAGAAAATGATGGCCGGGCGGTACTGCTGTTGGAGCACATCGGTGTGCTGCTGGAGTACAGCCAGGAGGCGGGAAACCCGCTTCAGGGCCGGATTGACCCGGAGAGCATTGCGATCGCCGGCCACTCCCGGGGCGGAGAGATGGCGGCTACCGCCTATCTCTTCAACGGCTATGACTGCTACCCGGAAAACGGCGCGGTGGACTTTGACTACCACTACAAAATTAAATCCATTATCGCCATCGCCCCCACGGTGAACCAGTACAAGCCGGCGGACCACAGTGTGAAGCTGGAGGATGTGAACTATCTGCTGCTCCACGGAGCGGCGGACCGGGATGTGACCCGGTTTATGGGCATGGCCCAGTATGAGAACGTCTCCTTCACCGGAGCGGGCGACTACCTGAAAACCGCCCTGTACATAGCCGGGGCCAACCACGGTCAGTTTAACTCCCTCTGGGGGGCCTATGACCAGGCGGGGCCCTTTGCCTCCCTGCTGAATGTGGAGAGCCTGCTCAGTCAGGCCGACCAGCAGCAGATTGCCCGGCTGTTTATCAAGGTGTTTCTGGATGTGACTCTGCGGGGCGACCAGACCAACCGGGACCTTCTGACGGACTGGGACAGCTTCGCCTCCCAACTGCCCCGGACCGTGTATGTCCAGTGCTACGAGACCTCCCGCTTTACCGCCATCGCTGATTTTGAGGAGGATTCGGATCTCACCACCGCCGCGGGGGAGGGCGTCACCCTGTCTGCCGACGGGGTTCGGCTGTGGACGGAGGAACTGGTGAATTTTGCCGGAGACACCGCCTATGATACCCACGCCCTGCGGCTGAACTGGCAGGGGCCGGCGTCCTACACCCTGGCCCTGCCGGAGACAGACCTGACGGGGCAGACCGTGTCCTTTGCCATCAGCGACCAGGACAGCGCCGCCGTGGAGCGGGGGGCGTACCGGCTGGTGGACGCCGTGGTGGAACTGCGGGACGGGGCGGGCGGCACAGCCTCCGCCCGGCTCAGCCAGTTTGCCACAGTGTATCCCGTTCTGCCGGTGCGGACGGATAAGCTGGACTTCCTCTTTGACACCTGCTCCTATAAGGCGGCGTTTGCCACTGTATCTATTCCGGCTGCCGCCTTTGTGCCCGATGGGCAGGGGATCGACCTGACCCGGGTGGTGGAACTGCGCTTTCGGTTCGAGAACAGCGGCCAGGTGCGCCTGGACAACATTGGCCTGGAGGCCGCCTGTGATTGATGAGGATAGAACAATTTTTATCATACAAAGGAGAGAGAACCCATGCACAAGTCTTTCGGCGTAAACGAACTGCGGGAGATGTTCCTGCGCTTTTTCGAGTCAAAGGGGCACCTGCGCCTGCCCAGCTTTTCCCTGATTCCCCAGAATGACGCCAGCCTGCTGCTCATCAACAGCGGCATGGCCCCCATGAAGCCCTACTTCACCGGTGAGGTAGAGCCTCCCCGCCACCGGGTTTGTACCTGTCAGAAGTGCATCCGTACCGGCGACATCGAGAATATCGGCAAGACTGCCCGCCACGGTACCTACTTTGAGATGCTGGGCAACTTCTCCTTCGGGGACTATTTCAAGCACGAGGCCATCGCCTGGTCCTGGGAGTTTCTCACCAGCCCGGAGTGGGTTGGCCTGGAGGCGGACCGGCTGTATCCCTCCATCTATGAGGACGACGAGGAGGCCTTTGCCATCTGGAACCAGGAGATTGGCATACCCGCTGAGCGGATCTTCCGCTTCGGCAAGGCGGACAACTTCTGGGAGCACGGCTCCGGCCCCTGCGGCCCCTGTTCCGAGATCTATTACGATCGGGGCGAGGAGTGGGGCTGCGGCAAGCCGGGCTGTACCGTGGGCTGCGAGTGCGACCGGTATATTGAGGTCTGGAACAACGTGTTCTCCCAGTTCAATAACGACGGAGAGGGCCACTATACGGAATTGGCCCAGAAGAACATCGACACCGGCATGGGGCTGGAGCGCCTGGCCTGCGTCAGCCAGAATGTAGCCAGCCTCTTTGATGTGGACACGGTGATGAATATCACCAACAAGGTCAGCGCCCTTACCGGCGCCAAGTATGAGCAGAGCGCCAAAATTGACGTGAGCCTCCGGGTCATCACCGACCATATCCGCTCCGCCACCATGATGATCTGCGACGGTGTGCTGCCCAGCAACGAGGGGCGGGGCTATGTGCTGCGCCGCCTTCTGCGCCGGGCCGCCCGCCACGGCAAGCTGCTGGGGGTGGATCATCCCTTCCTGTACCAGGTCTGCGCTACGGTCATAGCGGAAAATGAGTGCGCTTACCCCGATCTGCGGGAGAAGGAGGCCTATATCACCCGGATCATCAAGCTGGAGGAGGAGAGTTTCGCCAAGACCATCGACGGCGGGATGCGCATCTATGAGGAGATGCTTTCCGGTCACAAGGCCAAGGGGGAGACGATCTTCTCCGGGGCGGACGCCTTTAAGCTGTACGACACCTATGGCTTCCCCATTGACCTGACCATGGAGATGGTGGAGGAAGAGGGGATGCAGGTGGATCAGGCGGCCTTCAAGGCCCTGATGGAGGAGCAGCGGGTCCGGGCCCGCAAGGCCCGGGAGGCCTTAGGCGACCTGGGCTGGGCCGGCATCGAGTTCGGAAAGGATGTGCCTGCCACCTCCTTCGTGGGGTATGACAGGACGGCGGCGGACGGCAGGATCCTGGCCATGGTGGCCGATGAGGAGCTGCGGGATGAGATCGGCACCGGCGTGGAGGCCATCCTGGTGCTGGATCAGACCACCTGCTATGCGGAGATGGGTGGTCAGGTGGCGGATCACGGCGCCATTACCTGCGGCGAGAGTGTATTCACCGTCACCGACGTACAGAAGAACAAGGGGGACAAGTACCTCCATTACGGCGTGGTGACATCCGGCTCCTTCCGCCTGGGCGACGTGTGCACGGTGTCTATCGACCAGGAGCGGCGCCGGGCCATTCGCCGCGCCCACTCCGCCACCCACCTGCTGGATAAGGCGCTGCGCATGGTGCTGGGGGACCATGTCCACCAGGCCGGCTCCCTGGTGGAGGAGGACCACCTGCGGTTTGACTTCACCCACTTCTCCGCTATGACGCCCCAGGAGTTGGAGGAGGTGTCCCGGACGGTCAACGAGGCGATCCTGACGGGTTACGGCATCGATACCAAGGTCATGAGCATCGAGGAGGCCAAAAAGACGGGGGCCATTGCCCTGTTCGGTGAGAAATACGGCGATACGGTGCGCGTGGTGGATATGGGCGAGGGCTACTCGGTGGAGTTTTGCGGCGGTACCCACCTGGATAACACCGCCAAGGTGGGCCCCTTCCACATCCAGAGCGAGTTCTCTGTGGCCAGCGGCGTCCGCCGGATTGAGGCGATTACCGGCAAGAAGACCCTGGAGTGCATGCACAATAACTGCTGCACCATCAACGCTGTAGCGGAGACGCTGCGGGCCAAGCCGGACGAGGTGGTGGCCAAAGCCGCCCAGGAGATCCAGGAGATCCGGGAACTGAAGCAGGTCATTGAGAAGATGAAGGACCGGGAGTTCCTGACGGAGGCGGGCCAGTTCCTGGTGGGGGCCAAGTCCGTAAAGGGGCTGAAGGTGGTGTCCATCAGCCGCAATGGCGTCAGCGCGGACGATATGCGCAAGCTGGGCGACTTCCTGCGGGATAAGGCCAGCAATGTGGTGGCGCTCATCGCCTCTGTCAACGACGGGAAAATTACCTTCCTGGCGGTCTGCGGCAAGGACGCGGTGGCCCGGGGCGTGCGGGCCGGCGATATCATCAAGGCCATTGCTCCCATCTGCGGCGGCAAGGGCGGCGGCAAGCCGGACAGCGCTATGGGCGGCGGCAGCGACCTTTTGAAGCTGGACGACGCGCTGGCCGCGCTGGATGATTTCGTGGCGGAGAAGGCACAGTAGGGGGGCGTAAGGATGCTGCCCAGGGACCCGGCGATTTTACTGAGTTATGTCAACATGAAGCTGCGGGACGAATACAGCGGCCTGGAGGATCTCTGCCGCGCCGTGGACACGGATGCGGAGAAGGTAGTGGAGGCGCTGGCGGTTCTGGGCTATGGGTATGATCCGGTGCGCAACCAATTTGTGGCCGCCGGGTGGTTGGATGGAAAGGAGAGGCGGAATGCTGATTGATTTCGATGCGATGCAGGTGAATGTGATTCCCCATATGCGGGGCGGTGAAAAAGAGGTGGCGGCCCGGATGTACAGTGACGATCTGGGGAAGATCATGCGGGGAAGGCTGATTCCCGGCGCCTCCATTGGGCTGCACACCCATGAGACCAGCAGCGAGATCCTCTATGTTCTCTCCGGCACGGGCAAGGTCCTGTGCGACGGGGTGTACGAGGCGCTCTCCGCTGGCAGCTGCCACTACTGTCCCAAGGGCCACACCCACAGCCTGATCAACGACAGCGACGGCGATCTGGAATTTTTCGCTGTGGTGCCGGAGCAGTAACGCACACTCCCACGGGAGCCGAAGTGCACAATAGAAAGGAGCGTATCCATGAGCGATTGCCTGTTCTGTAAGATTGTTGCCGGGGAGATCCCCAGCAGGAAGGTGTACGAGGATGAACTGTGCTATGCCTTCTATGACATTGAGCCCCAGGCGCCCACCCACTTTTTGGTGGTGCCGAAGGCCCATATCCAGTCTGTTTCCGCTGTGACGGAGGAGGCGGCCCCCGTTGTGGGCCATATCTTCGCCGTGATTGCCAGACTCTCAGAGGAGTTGGGCTTTGCAGCCCCCGGCTACCGGGTGGTCAGCAATATCGGCCAGGCGGGACAGCAGACGGTTCCCCACCTCCACTTCCATGTATTGGCGGGACGGGATATGACCTGGCCTCCGGGCTGATAGACAGTGACAAAAAAGCTGTAAGGCGTAAAACCGCCTTACAGCTTTTTTCCTGAAATTCTTTATAACAGGGCCTGGGCCTGAAAGCCCTGGCGTGTCAGCACCCAGGTCTCCCGGAAGCCGCAGCCCCGGGCCAGCTGTGCCGCCTGGGGAAAGGCGTGGAGGATCGTGGCGGCGCTGTGGCAGTCGCTGGTAATGCACACACGCCCGCCCCGCTCCCGGATGAAGCGCAGCAGGGCGGGGGCGGGATAGGGCGCGGTGCGGTAGCCCCGGGCCATGGCCCCGGTGTTGATTTCGAAGATCACGTCCCGGCTGATGAGCGCGTCCAGGGCCGCCTGGGCGGAGGAGAGATACCGGGGATGGTTTTCATCAAAAAAGCGGCCGCCCTCGTTGAACTTGGCGATCAGGTCAAAATGACCTGCGATGGGGCAGCAGACAGTTTCCGCCCCGGCGGCCACCCGCTGAAAGTAGGCGGCGGCGTAGGCGTAGGGGTCGCCGGCGAAGTGCTCCCGGATGGCCAGGGCGGTGTCCTCCGGAGAGCGGTCCACCGAGAGGTAGACGCCGCCGCCCCACAGGGAGTGGACGGAGCCGATGCGGTAGTCCCAGGGCCCCTGTGTGAGCGGGGAATCCATGTCCTGCTCCAGGCCGAGGAAGATCTCCAGGCGCCCGGCGTACCGTTTTTTCAGACGGAGAATCTCCGCCCGGTAGGCGGCCGTATCCGCCTCCGCCATGGCCCAGCCGTCGGTACCCCATGGAAGGGGGCTGTGCTCAGAAAAGCCCAGTGAGGTGCAGCCAGAGGAGATGGCTCCCAAAGCCATCTCCTCCGCTGTGCTGCCCCCATCGCCCCAGCAGGTGTGTGTGTGCAGATTTTGCAGCGTCATTTGGTCATTTTCTCCTGTTTTACCTTGTAGTCGATCACATGCCGGGAGGCCAGTTCACCCAGGATCTCCTCCACGGGGATACCCATCTCCACCATCAGTACCATCACATGGTACATGAGGTCCGCAATTTCATAGATGGTTTCCGCCCGGTCCTGGGCCTTGCCGGCGATAATGACCTCTGTGCACTCCTCACCAACTTTTTTGAGGATTTTATCCAGTCCCTTCTGAAAGAGGTAGGTCGTATAGGACCCCTGGGGCAGATCCGCCTTCCGCTCCTTCAGCAGCTGATAGAGGCCCTCCACGGAGAACGGGGCCGGCTCCTCAGCGCCGGTATAGACGGTGTCGTTGAAGCAGGAGTCCGTACCCAGATGGCAGGCGGGCCCCTCCTTGTTCACCCGCACCACCAGGGCGTCCCGGTCACAGTCGGCGGTAATGTCCACGATATGCTGGATACTGCCGCTGGTTTCCCCCTTCCGCCACAGCGTCTCCCGGGAGCGGGACCAGAAGCAGGTCCGCCCCTCGGCCACGCTGATGGCCAGGCTCTCCCGGTTCATATAGGCCAGGGTCAGCACCTTTCCGCTGGCGGCATCTACCACCACGGCGGGGATCAGTCCCTGGCTGTCAAATTTCAGTTCTTCCACGTGCAGCATAAATTTCCTCACTTTTCAAGCTTTTTTCAAAAAAGGATGTGCGTCCTTACAGCCTCACTGGAATACCCTTTTTTGCCAGTTCCCCCTTTAGTTCCGGAATGGGAACCTGGCCAAAGTGGAAAATGGAGGCTGCCAGGCCGGCGTCCACCTGGGGCAGCGTCTGAAAGAGGGTGACAAAGTCCTGGGCGCAGCCAGCCCCGCCGGAGGCAATGACAGGCACGTCTACCACCTGGCAGACGGCGGAGAGCATCTCCAGGTCAAAGCCGCCCTTGACGCCGTCGGTGTCGATGCTGTTGAGCACAATCTCTCCCGCCCCGCTGGCAACGCCCGCCTGGATCCAGTGGATGGCGTCCAAGCCCGTGTCCTCCCGGCCGCCTTTGGAAAACACCCGGAATTTCCCGTCCACCCGCTTGGCGTCCACGCTGAGCACCACACACTGGTTCCCGTAGCGGCGGGCCGCCTGGGCGATCAGGGAGGGGTCGCGGATGGCGCCGGAGTTGACGCTGACCTTGTCCGCGCCGCATTTCAGCACCCGGTCAAAATCCTCCACCGTATTGATGCCGCCGCCCACGGTGAGGGGGATAAAGATGGTGGCGGCGACCTCCCGCAGAATGTCGGTAAAGAGGGCGCGGCCCTCGGCGGAGGCGGTGATGTCGTAGAATACCAGCTCGTCCGCCCCGGATTCGTTGTAGAACCGGGCCATCTCCACCGGGTCTGCCATATCCCGCAGACCCTCAAAGTTGGTCCCCTTCACCACCCGGCCGTCCTTCACGTCCAGGCAGGGGATGATGCGCTTTGTAATCACCTCGCCGCCTCCTGTTTCCCCGCCTCCGATACTGCCTGGGCCAGGTCAATGGCTCCGGCATACCACGCCTTGCCAATGATGGCGGCATAGAGCCCCTGCCGCCGCAGGGCGCGGATGTCTCCGCTGCAGGATACGCCGCCGGAGGCGGTAATGGAGCAGCCCACCGCCGCCTGCAGCTCCGCCAGCTTTCCCAGCGGCGGGCCCGAGAGGGTCCCGTCGGTGTCTATATCTGTAAAGATAATATACTGTACACCAATTGATTCCATACGCTTTGCAAAGGTAATGGCCTCCAAGCCGGCGTTCTCTGTCCATCCGGCGGTGCGGATGTGTCCATTCCGGGCATCGATGCCAACGGCGATGTGCTCCGGACCGTACCGGTCCAGGGCGGCCGACACAAGGTCCGGGCTGCTGACGGCGGCGGAGCCGATGACAACCCGCCACACACCCAGGGCGAAGGCCGCCTCCAGATCCGCCATGGAGCGGAGTCCGCCGCCCAACTCCACCTGCAAGCCCTGATCTGTCAGGCGCCGGACGATGGCGCTGTTTTGCCGGCGGCCGTCCCGGGCGCCGTCCAGATCCACCACGTGGAGGTGCCGGGCCCCGGCGGCGTAAAAGGTCCGCGCGGTGGCAATGGGGTCCTCCGCAACTCGATGAACCGTTGCAAAATCCCCTCTGTAAAGGCGGACAACCTGCCCGTCCTTTAGGTCGATGGCGGGAAACAGCAGCATGGCGTTTCCTCCTTTCACAGACTGCAGAAGGCCCGTAGGATCTGAAGTCCCACAGTTCCGCTCTTCTCCGGATGGAACTGAACGCCGTAGACGTTGTCCCGGGCTACCGCGGCGGTGAGAGGCGAACCGTACTCCGCTGTGGCGACGGTGTGGGCCGGGCAGCCGGCGGCATAGTAGGAGTGAACGAAGTATACCCACGCCCCCTCCCGGATCAAATGAAACAGGGGGGATACGGGCCTGTCCTTGGGAAAGTGCAGGGCGTTCCAGCCGATGTGCGGCACCTTATAGTCCGGTGGGATCACATCCCGAATGGGGGACACAGTGCCGGGAATCAGTCCCAGGCCCTGATGGCGGCCATATTCCAGACTCTCGTCCAGGAGCAGCTGCATACCCAGGCAGATGCCCAGCAACGGCTTGCCCGCCTCCGCCTGGTTCAGCACCACCTGGTCCAGCCCATCCCGGCGGAGCAGAGCGGCGGCGTCGGCAAAGGCCCCCACACCGGGCAGAATCAGCTTTTCCGCCCGGGCAATCTCCCTGGGATCCCCCGTAACCCGGGCCTCGGCGCCAATGGCCGCCAGAGAACTGCGCAGCGAGAAAAGATTGCCCACGCCATAGTCGATAATTGCAATCATGTAAAGGCTTCCTCCTTTACGGATATTTTTACAGCACGCCCTTGGTGGAGGGGATTTCCCGGGGAAAGCGGGGGTCGATAGCCGCCGCCTGGGCCAGGGAGCGGGCCAGACTTTTGAAGACACCCTCAATGATGTGGTGGCTGTTTTTTCCCGCCAGCTGGCGCACATGGATGGTCATGCCGGCCCGGCGGGCCAGCGCCAGCAGAAACTCCTCCACCAGCTGGGTGTCAAAGGAGCCCACCTTTTCTGTGGGGATGTCCAGCTGGCAGCACAGCAGTCCCCGGCCGGAGATATCCACGGCGGTCAGCAGCAGCGCCTCATCCATGGGTAGGGTGCAGGAGCCGTAGCGGGTGATGCCCTGCCCGGTTCCCAGGGCCCGGGAGAAGGCGTCACCCAGGCAGATGCCCACGTCCTCCACGGTGTGGTGGTCGTCCACCCAGGTGTCACCCTGACAGGTGACAGCCAGATCGAACCGGCCGTGGCGGGCAAAGAGGGTGAGCATGTGGTCCAGAAAGCCGCAGCCGGTATGGATGTCCCCCCTGCCGGCGCCGTCCAGGGACAGGGTGAGGTGTATATCCGTCTCGTTGGTTTTGCGGTTGATGACAGCGTCACGCATGGTCATACCTCCTGCAGAATGTTCCGGATCTGTTCCAGCAGCACGTCCATCTGCCGCCGGGAGCCTATGGTAATGCGGAGATAATCAGATATCTCCGGCGCGTCCCAGTGCCGCACCAGCACGCCCCGGGCCTTCAGCGCCCGGTACAGCGCGCCGCCCTCCATCCGGGGACAGCGGGTGAAGATAAAGTTGGCCAGGCTCGGCAGGGTGAAAAAGCCCAGCTTGTCCAGCTGTGCCACCGTGTAGGCCCGGGTCTCCTGAATGGTGCGGCAGTTATTTACATAATAGTCGTTGCTGTCAATGGCGGCCTCCGCCGCCACCAGGGTGAGCCGGTTGATATTGTAAGGATTGGTGGAATACTTGATGCGCTCCAGATCAGCGATGAGCCCGGCGCTGCCCAGGGCGAAGCCCAGGCGGCCCCCGGCCATGGACCGGGATTTGGAGAAGGTCTGGCACACCAGCAGATTTTCATACCGGGGGATGAGATGGCGGCAGCTCTCGCCGCCGAAGTCGATGTAGGCTTCGTCGACGAGCACCACGTGGTCCGGGTTGCTGCGGACGATGCTCTCAATATCCGATACGGGGATGGCCCGTCCGGTGGGGGCGTTGGGGTTGGCGATAAGGACATTTTTGCCGATGCCGCAGTAGTCCCCGCTCTCCAGCCGGAAGTCCTCCCGCAGGGAAACGGCGGTGTAGGGCACATGGTACAGATTGGCGTAAACCGGGTAGAAGCCGTAGCTGATGGCGGGAAAAGCCACGGGCCGGCTCTCATCGCAGAAGGCCATGAAGGCGAAATTCAGAATGTCATCGGAGCCGTTGGAGAGAAACACGTTTTCCGGCGTCAGGTCGTACAGCGCCGCCAGCTTCCGCCGCAGGGAGGTGCAGGCGGGGTCCGGGTACAGGTTCAGCTTTCCCACCTCCAGGTCGTTTACCGCCGCAATGACCTGGGGGGAGGGGGGGAAGGGGGACTCGTTGGTATTCAGCTTCACATACTGCATATCCTGGGGCTGCTCGCCGGGGGTATAGGCCTCCAGGGATTGAAAACGGGAACTGAGGAAGCGGCTCATTTGGACATCTCTCCTTTCTCGGAGCGGGCCAAGGCGCTGCAGGCGTGGCCCTCCAGCCCCTCCTGGCGGGCGAAGGCGGCGATTTTGCCGCTGACAGCCTGGAGAGCTTCGGCGGTGTAGTAGGTAAACTGAGATTTTTTCACAAAATCATCCACGCTGAGCGGGCTGGAAAAGCGGGCGGTGCCGCTGGTGGGCAGGGTGTGGTTGGGGCCGGCAAAGTAGTCGCCCAGGGCCTCCGGGCAGCTGCGGCCCAGAAAGATGGAGCCGGCATTGCGGATCTGGCCCAAGTAGTCGAAGGGGTGCTCCACACACAGTTCCAGGTGCTCCGGGGCCAGTTCGTTGGCGATGTGTATGGCCTGAGCCAGGCTCTCGGCGACAATGATTTTGCCGTTTCCGTCGATGGAGGCCCGGGCGATATCCCGGCGGGGCAGCAGGGGCAGCTGGCGCTCCAGTTCCTCTGCCACGGCCTGGGCCAGCCGGACACAGTCCGTCACCAGGACGGCGCTGGCCATCTTGGACCTGTTGACAAACCCCATAGTTACGGTCATTCCCTGGTACCCGAGGCAAGA
>OHQM01000725.1_pt1 | contig 16243 bp, 10 predicted proteins | sample 1577941 | NCBI WGS metagenome assembly OHQM01 (sample SAMEA3879604, study PRJEB24766) | human gut metagenome | biome: human-associated habitat; feature: feces | place: USA | collected 1985/1987
ATCAGTGGCGGGCATGGTTCCGCTGATGTTTGCGCGTCTGGAGCCGGGCAATGGACAGGTTTCATCCTCCTCCCATATAGAGATTCGGACACTGCTGAGACGCCGCAGCGTCTTTCTGGGTGTTGTGGGATGTGTGATTTCCGGCGTGGTATTGGGTACTATTTATTGCCTGATGCCCCTGTTCCTGAAGCACCAGGGAATGGACCACTCTTCCGTGGGATACTGGATGGCCCTGCTGATTGCCGCTGCCATTCTGGGGCAGTGGCCCATGGGGCGGCTGGCGGACAGGTACGGCCGCGCTTTCGTCATGAAATGCCAGTCCCTGCTGGTGGCGGCGGCCTGTGCCGGGCTGATGCTGAAGGGGGGGCTGATGGCTCCCTCCCTGATTGCTCTGGGGCTGGCCGGATTTTCCCTGTACCCTGTTGCCATGGCCTGGGGATGCGAGGAAGCTTCCCGGGATGAACTGGTGACCATGAATCAGCTTCTGCTGTTGAGTTATTCCCTGGGCACGCTGGCCGGCCCTTCCCTGACTTCGTTCCTGATGCAGAGGTATTCCGACAATTGGATGCCTATGGTTATTGCGCTGGTGGCCCTTTCCTTCATGCCTGTGCTGATGCTGGGCGGCGGCCACGGAAGGAGAAAGCTGTCCCGGTAACGGGGAGAGAGGGAAACGTCAGGATGCTTTCTCGCCCTGGCCGGCGTTTTTTGCCGGTTCGGGCGCGTCGTTGTCCGCTACCTGGTGGATCATGTCCGTCAGCGCCTGCACATACTCTTCCGTACGGGCATCCGTGACGGGATACTTGCACCGGCAGGAGACCGTGGGAATGCCCAGGACCGCATAATGGCGGTCATTGCCTGTGAGGGCGGAAGGTTCCCGGTGGAAGGTAGCGGGCGCCTGCTCCCAGGATTTGGCGAAGGGGGCGGCGCACTGGCCAGCAAATTTCTTGCCGTGCGGGGTGGTCGTGAACAGAACGGCTTCCCGGTAGGATTCCGGGCCCGGCTGTTTTCGTTCCCCTCCGGCATCCAGCTTCTGGGGTTCCAGATTGATCATGCCCAGGATGTTGGTTGCTCCAATGCTGCCGCTTAGGGTGCTGGCATGCACGCAGGCTCCGGAAGAGATGGATTTCCCTGCGGGCTCCGCTCCGTTCGCGTATGCGACAAAATAGATATTGTGATTGGTGGGGATGTCTTTCAGGCCTCTCGCCGTCTCCAGCAGCAGGGCCGTTCCGCTGCCGTTGTTGCGCTGTCCGCTGGAATCATAATTGGCTCCCACGACGATGCTTTGATTGTTGGAATACAGGCCGGGCTTGTAAACCAGGATGTTGTAAATGGCCGCTCCTTTTTTCACGTTTCCTCCGGATACGGGCTGCATGGTGACGGCGTACCCCATGTCCGAGAAATTCCCGGCGATGTATTTGGCGGCGGCGTCCATGGATTTGGGCTGGCTGGCGTTTCTTTCCCCGATGTCTTTTTGCAGGACTTCCGTGTGTTTTTCCATGCGTGCGCCCAGGGTCCGCGGCGTTTCCTGCCCTCCGGAGGAAAACATGGGAAGAAATGTGCAGGAGGAAAGACCGGTGGACAGCAGCAGGAATCCGGAAGACAGGACGGCGGAGGGATGCATGCGGGGCATCATGGCTTTACAGGGTTTCAATATAATGCAGTTCACGGGCAATCTGGGCTGCCAGGGGGATCTTCATGTGGTCTGGCAGGACGCTCCAGGTATAGGTTTCCACCTCCAGGTGCGGTTGCGGGCCTTTGCGGCCCCGGAGGAAATTATGCGTTTTCAGGATGAAGTCTTCCGTGCTTTTCAAGGGTGGTTCCGGTGAAGCGTACAGGGGAATGTGGTAATGAATGCGCCATTGGGAATCCCGTATTTCCTCTGCATAGTCCCGTCCATAGGCCAGGGCATTGGGCAGGTCCGGGAAAAGCATGGCGCCTTCCCGGTGGAGGATGCTGGTCTGATGGAAATAAACGCCGTCGTCAAACTGCCGGAGGCGTTCCAGGTCTTCCTCCCCGCATATGCGGCATTCCAGGGCGTTGGAAAATTGCACTTTGCAGAGGGCGATGTTGTTTTCCTCCCAGGCGGAGAGGGTGAATTCCGGTTCTTCCCGGAGAATGGCGAAATGGCAGGTATCGTATGTCAGCCCCAGGTGACGTTCGATAAGTTCGGGACGGCGGGAACGGTTGCGAAGGCCGTTGAAAAAACGGATGGCTCCATCCGTATCGTGAAAATGGCCGAAGGGTTCCGGTTCCAGCCCCAGCTGCATCAGTCGGCCGGTCTGCCTGCCCAGCACATCCAGGAATCCGCTCATGGCGTCCAGCCGGGAGAAGATGCGTTCTTCATCCGCATGAAACCAGCTGTGCGAGGCAGGGAGCGTGCTGACGGTCAGCCTGTCAGCCTGTTCGTCACCAATGAGTGCCAGAATGCGGAACAGGTTGCAGGTGTATTCAAAACGTTCCGGTGTAGTCCAGTCCGGCTGGAAAACGCGTTCTTTCACGCGCTGCCCGTGGAAATTTCCGTAAGGGAACCCGTTAAGGGTTTCTACGCGCGCGCCCTGGTCTTCCAGCCATGATTTCAGGGTTTCCGCGGCGTGCGGCGTTGCCAGAAGCTCCGCTGCCGCCCTGGCGGACAGGCGCAGGCCGATGCCCAGGGGGAGATCCTTCAGAGGGGAGTCCATCGCCGCGAGTTCCTGCCTGATGCGGGGAACGCAGGTGAAAAGAGCCTCCCTGGTTTCCGCCCAGGATTCTGCGGGATGAATATTGGTACAATAGGAAAGCATGAAGGCGTGTGCGATGTAAGGGGAACGGCGTTTTTCTGCAGGATTTTTTTCTTGCCTAAATACGGTTCCGCGCAGAAGGAAAATTTCATGGAGTTCCGCTTTTTGGCGTCATCCGGGAGCTTTCCCCGGCAAGTGGAGTGCCTGCGGAGCCTTTCAACTTCCGGAACAGGGTGTCATTGGAGCAATAAAAAACAGGCCGCCTGCAAGCTGGGCCTGTTTTTGGAAGAGGAGGCATTTGCCCCGGCCCGGAAACACGCCATGGAGGCGCAAAAGCTTCGGGCCGGGGAAGATTGCCGGCTGTTACTGGACGATGCCCAGCGGAGCAGTCGTTTTCCAGTCTCCGCGGGTGAAGTCCGGGAACACCTGGGGCATGCCGCCCTGGGCCACGGAGTATTCGGAAAGCTCGGAGACGGAGGACCAGAAGGCTCCTTCATAAACGTTCTGGTCCATCGGTTCGCCATTGCGGAGGCATTCGATGATGCGGAAGAGCATCACGAAGTCCATGCCGCCGTGACCGCCCATCTTCAGGGCCAGCGGCCCGATTCTCTTCCAGAGCGGGTGATCGTACTTTTCAAAAATGGGGGCCAGTTTTTCTTTGCCTTCAATCCATTCATGATAATTTCCGTTGCCCAGCTTTTCCCCGGCTACGCGGGTCGGGAAGCCGGCCAGGGTGCCCTGGGTGCCCTGGATGAGATTCAGGCGGGAGTAGGGGCGCGGACTGGTTTCATCCCATTCCACCAGGACGGTGCGGCCCATGGTGGTCTTGATGATGGAAGTATTCATATCGCCGCAGGCAAAGTCCAGCTTGTTCCACTTGTGGTCCGCCGGGAAATTTTTCTTGGCATACGCGGCGCGGCCCAGGGCCGGGCTGGAGAAGGAGACGAGCCTGCCGAAGCAGTCGTCCTTGCGGGCCAGATTCATGTACTGGGCAATGGGGCCGAGGCCGTGCGTGGGATACACGTTGCCGTTGCGCTTGGCGTAGTGATAGGTTCTCCAGGAACCGGTGCCGCGTTCCACCTGCTTCATCTGTCCGCGCAGTTCATGGATGTAGGCGGCTTCTCCGTACAGCAGGTCGCCAATGACGCCCTGGCGTACCATGTTCAGGTACATGAGTTCCTCACGTCCGTAGTTGACGTTTTCCATCATCATGCAGTGCTTCCTGGTTTCTTCGGAGGTATCCACGATTTCCCAGAGTTCCTTGATGGAGACGGCCATAGGCACTTCCACAAAGGCGTGGGCGCCCATCTTCATCACGTCGCAGGTAACACGGCAGTGCCATTCCCAGCTGGGGCAGACGATGACGGCGTCCGGCTTGACTTCCTTCATCATGCGCTTGTAGTCTTCCGGTCCTTTCGTGAAAATGGGGGGGCGCTTGCCCGTCTTCTTTTCCACGACGTCCGCACTGCGCTTGGCCCAGTCTTCATACAGGTCGCAAATGCCGACAATTTCCGCACCTTCTATAACGGCCATCTGGCCCACGTGCATGGAACCGCGTTCACCCACGCCGACAAAGGCCACACGCACCTTGTCCAGCTTGGGAGCCCTGAAGCCGCCCATGTAGATGGCGCCGGGCTTGCGCGGGGGCCACGTGGTCATGGGGCCGATGTTATTCGGGTCCGGAATGGTGATTTTCTTGGGAGCCAGGGGGGCTACTTCCTGGGCGTTGGCAAAGGAACCGGCAGCCAGGGCGCCAGTGGCCAGGCCCAGGGTCTGAAGGAAACGACGGCGTGATGATGAATTATCCATGGATGGTAATTATATAAAGGATTTGAATCCCCAGTTTGCCATAGATACTGAGGTTTGAGAATCTTTCTTTCACAGATGGTGAAAAAAATGCATTCCTCTGTAAAAACGGAATATCCCTGATTCCTGGAAGGAATCAGGAGGGAATGCCGCCGCCTTTTGAAAATCCCGGACATGAAAAAAGCCCCAGTCCTGCAGCAGCGCGGGAAGGACGGGGCCTGTAAGGGCATCATCCGGTTGTGCCGATGTTGCATGCCGTTGCTTGGGAATAAAACAGGGGAGCGAGCGTATCGCCGCTCCGCGTTCCGAAGGATCGGCCCTGCATCGGAGGACATCCGGAGGGTGTTGTTTGTTGCCGCCGGCGCTTGGCTGCCGTTTCCGTTCCCGGCGACGGGGAAGATCATTCCGTTTCCTGCGGCTTCTATTCAGGGGACCCTGGCAGGGGGCCGCGTGCCGTGGAATCGGGATCATCTCCCCGATCATCCGTAGATGGTCCGGTTATTGCGCCATGCCGGCGGCGGGAAGTTTTGGCGCCGCAAGCCTGGCATAGGCTTCATTCAGAGCCTTGCCCAGCCTGGGGCGGAAAGCGGTGGTGGCGGGCAGCTGGGTGCCTTCCATGCCGCAGGAGCGGAGGATGTCCGGGAAGGACGGGGCCAGAGTGCGCTTCATGATGTTCGTGCAGTCTTCCAGGTCCACTCCGTATTTTTCCTCCATCAGGTTCTTGATGCGGTCCGCCATCTTTTTCATCCTCTCAATCTGTTTTCTGGACATGATCGGCTGGATGATTTCATTCGGGTCGGGGACGTAGCCGATCAGCATTCCAATGGCCCGTTTCAGATCTTCCGGCAATTCCGTTACATTGCCGCTGTTAAGGACCTGAGCCAAAACCTGATAACTGCTGGTGGCGTTTTCGTCATAATCATGAATGCCCGAGGCCAGCGCCACGCCTGCGATGCTCTGCACGTAGCGGGCTACTTCCGGGGAATAATTTCCTTCCACGAAAGTGGAGGGAACGTCATCCGCGTAAGCCTGCATGGCGGCCTGGCAGGCGAGGGAACCGACGGTGCCCGCGCATAGTGTCCTGATGATGAACGAGGTTATTTTCATGATTGAAACTCCGGTTGAAGCTTCCCGACTGGAACGATTAGGAGAACCGTTTGCAGCAAGTGAGACCGCGTTGACTTCAATTCCGTTCAAAAGTTTTTTGAATGATTAAAATCATGCTTCCGCACGGCTGCCGTTCCTTCCGTACCCTTTCCGCGGCTTCCTGCGGGGAGCGGAACGTTTTTCCTGCATGGAGCTGCTACTTTTCCTGCGCGCTTCTGGGACCGCGCGCAATTCAGCCGGGACGGAGGCGCTGGAAGCGTGCACGGGAAGGAGGCGTTCCAACAGCTTGTGCACGTTCCTGGCTTTCCTGATTTCCTCCGGGGAACAGAGAGCGATGGCTTGTCCGGCGGCTCCGGCACGCGCCGTGCGGCCGATGCGGTGCACATAGACCTCCGGTTCTTCCGGCAAATCATAGTTGATGACAAGCCGTACGTCTTTTACGTCAATGCCGCGGGCGGCGATGTCCGTGGCGACGAGGACAGGCGTTTCCCCGGAACGGAATTCACGGAGCATGCGTTCGCGCCTGCCCTGGCTTTTGTCCCCGTGAATGGCGGAAGCCGGATAATCCTTTCCGGACAGGAAGGAGGCCAGGCGGTCTGCTCCATGCCTGGTCCGGGTAAAGATAAGCGTGCGGCCAGGGAGCTCCTGCTGTTTCAGCAGTTCCAGGGTAAGGAGCCTTTTTTCCGACTGGGAGCCGACCATGCAAAGGAACTGTTCTACCCTGTCCGCCGTGGAGGAGGGAGGGGAGACTCTCACCGTTTCCGGTTTCTGAAGCAGGGTCTGGGCCAGTTGCCGGATATTGTCCGGCATGGTGGCGGAAAACATCTGCGTGTGGCGTTTCCTCGGGATTTTGGAGACGATTTTTTTCAGGGCCGGGGCGAATCCCATATCCAGCATATGGTCCGCCTCATCCAGAATCAGGGTTTCCACGCCGTCCAGACTGACGGTCCGGCGTTCCTGATGGTCGATCAGTCTGCCGGGCGTGGCTACCAGAATATCCAGGCCTCCGGCCAGTTCCTTGAACTGGGAAGCATACCCCACGCCTCCGAAAATGACGGCGGTGGACAGATGCAGCCCTCTGGCGTAGGCGCGGATATTTTCATGAATTTGCGCAGCCAGTTCCCGGGTGGGACTCAGAATAAGCGCCCTTACCCGGCGGCCCGGCGGCTTTCCGGAACGTTCTGAAAGCTGTTGAATAAGGGGCAGGGCGAACGCGGCCGTTTTTCCGGTTCCGGTTTGCGCCAGCCCCATCAGGTCCTTGTTCTGCAGCAACAGGGGGATGCAGGCTGCCTGGATGGGAGTGGGGGTCTTGTACTCCAGATTCTCCAGTTGGCGGAGAATGGGAGCCGACAAGCCAAGCTCCCTGAATGTAGTTGATACCATGTCTGTGGATGTGTCTGTGAATGCGCCTCGGCTGCAATGAACTGACGGAATCACGGCAATAACGGAACAAAAAAGCCCGCAGGAGCGATACTGAAAAGATCAATACGGAGACGCCCGTATTCCGCCAACCGCAAATGACTATCAACAATCAACAACCAAACACCATTCGGCGGGAACGGCTTTATCAAAGCACGGCGAAAATCTCCTGTCAAGGAAAATAAAAACGTTTGTTCTGTTAGTGTTCCGTATCTCCGCTTTAAAAACAGTTCTTGTCATGATTTTTTTATAGAAATTGAATATGAATAAATTACCGGATGAAGCGGGTGAGGAATCCGCCGTCAACCCTAAATTCTGAATATGAATGACTGATTAATTTCTGGCGGACAATTTAGGGGGGAATACCCAAGAGTCTCTTTTCCTGTTCCGGTACAGGTTTTATCTGCATCAGGGAGCCGGCTGACATGTTAGAGGCCGCATGTCCCAATCAGCGGATTCCTCATCCGTATATTTTCCTTTGAATAGACGATGTTGAATTAGTTATGTCCCTTAAAACAAAAGTAAAGAATGGAATTGGCATTTTTCTTGTCGTGTTGTCCGTATGTTGCGGCAGCCCTCTTTTTGCGGGGCTTCAGCCGGAAGAGGGGATGGATTTGAGCAAACCCCGGATTTGGACGGCGGTGACAGGCCATCAATTAAAGGCAGCGTATGAGGGAAGAGATGGCAACAAAATCCGGTTGCTTGCAAATGGTGGAAAAATAAAAACCATTTTACTGGAAAAACTTTCAGAAGCTGATCAGCGGTTATTGGAGCATCTGACGCGGGAGGAAAAACGGAGCGGGGAAGCTGGCTTTCCGGATTCCGGCAGGAATGGCAAGGAGCATCCATTTGTCGGATTTCTTGCTGAAGCGAAACAAAAACGCCTTGATGGAGAAGAAGGTGTGGAATATTACCAGAATCTGATAGATGCTCTTTATGAAGAAATGAAAAAATATGAATTCGGGTATCCGAAAGATTTTATTAAAGAAGATGGTTTGTTCAATATGAAATATTTAAAAAGCGTTCACGGTAAGAAAAAACGAATTTCTGAGCGCGTAAATCTTTTTACGGGAAAACATTTATTTACTCCTTCCTATGGTAATGAACCTCGTTGGGAATGGGTGGATCAGAAAATAAATTTTGTCATAGAAGGAGATCTTATCCGACTTAAACAGCAAGATACTCTGTATGCAAAAAATAAGGAAAAGATGGTGGAATTCGGTATTCTGATTAATAAGAAAAAGCGCAATGCTGAAAACTATAAAGCTTGGTATACGGAAGACAGCAACGATTATTTGTACCGGTTGGAAGCTTGCGTGAATTCATCTGATGACGGCAGGTTCGTCATAGACAGAATGAATAGAGAGGAATGGCTGCATTTATGTGCTCACGATACGAAGAAAGGAATTTTCTATACTTTAAAAATTTTGGTTGATGAAAATGGAAAAATAACAATCAGAAATTCCGAAGAAGGCTCATTCCTGTTTTTTGCCACAGTTCCCAAAAACAGGGGGTCTAAAGATGTTTTTGCTTATCCGAGAAATAATGACAGGCTTGTTTTTAATTCAGTATACAGCATAGCTGTTGCTTTGGGGAGATACGATAGGAACGGCTTTCTTATGGATTTGGAAACGCTGTGGGATGGCGTGGAAAAGAGGGGGCATTATATTAATGCCAAACCTTCGGGCAAACATGATGATCCTTTAAATGTTTTTGCGGAACGCAATGTCAAGGACAGGTAAGGCGGCTTGAGAGCCGTGGAGGCGTTCATCTTCCGGAAGAGAGGATGGACAGCTTGAACGTTCCAAGGCTTCAGCATGTGCAGGAAGGGCGACAGCGGAAGATTCCGCATGCATTCTTTCATACAGGAACCCGGCGGAATGAAATCATGCTCCCGGTATATGAAATGTCCCGGAGAATGAACAATGTTGCCTCTGTCTCCGGACGGATGGGGGAAAAGGCAATTTTCAACGCTGCAGGAATTTGCGGGCGCCCGCGCAGTAAACGGCTCCGGAATAAACGGTCAGGATGACGGACCCCCACAGTGTAACCTGGTACAGCAAGTTGGAAGCGCCGGAACCGTGCCACAGGCAGAGCGCGGCCAGCCGGTCCGTGATGGAAGGCAGGTATTCCGGCGTATGCGTCCATGTCAGGGCCAGCAGGCAGGCGATGCAGAAGGCCAGCTGGAAGGCGGTTTTCCATTTGCCGGACGTTCCCGCAGGGATGATGACGCCATGATCCTGCGCAATCTGGCGCAGTCCGGTGACCAGGAATTCCCTGCTGATGATGAGAATGGTAATCCAGGCGGGGCAGAGCCCTTCGCCCGTCAGGTAAATGAAGGCGGCGGAGACGGCTATTTTATCCGCCAGGGGGTCAATCAGCTTGCCGAAGGTGGTGACCTGATTCAGGCGGCGGGCCAGGTAGCCGTCCAGCCAGTCCGTGCAGGCAGCCAGAATGAACGTGACCAGCGCGGCCAGGTATCCCCAGGAATACCGGTCCGCGACGCTGACTGCTGCCGTAAAGACGACTACCAGGGCAATACGCGTCAGGGTAATGGCATTGGGCAGGTTCAGCATACCGGTTTATTAGGGGACAGATGGCTGCCCGTAGCAAGCTTTTTTGCTGGATTCAGGAATGAAATTTCCGGAAAACGGCGCACGGAAAAAAGCGAAGGGAATACGAAGATACGGGCAGCCGGGCGCATGATGCGTGCGTTTCAGTTCCTGCTTCCCGTTTCCGCTGTTTTGCGGCAATTAATTTCCGATCATTTTGTAGAAGTCTTCCTCGGAAATGACGGGCACGCCCAGTTTGAGGGCCTTGTCCCGCTTGGAGCCTCCTCCGCTGCCTGCCAGGAGGCAGGAGGTGGATTTGGAGATGGCTCCGGTGGCTTTTCCCCCGTGGGAGGCGATAAGCTGTTCAAAGTAATCCCGCGGATGGCTGAGCGTTCCTGTGATGACGAAGGTTTTGCCGGACAGGGAGCCCGCCGGGATTTCGAGAAGGCTGGCCCGGTAAGATTGGGATTGGGGATTGATGCCCAGTCCGTGCAGGACGTCCATGGTATGGTTCCCTGCTGCGGAGGCGAAAAAGCTCCGGAGGGATTTGGCCGCCGCCACGCCGATTTCAGAGCCATAGCTGAATTTGGCCGTGTTTTTACGCAGGTAGCCCGTTGCCAGATAGGGAGCGGTCAGGCGGTCGATTTCCTCCATCAGTTCCTGGTGGCGCTCCTGTACCGCCTCTGCGGAAAGCGCGCCTTCCTTCACCGCCTTTTTGTTTTCGCGGGTGTTGGGGTTGGTTTTGGCGGCCTGTTCCACCAGTTCATCCAGGCGGACGATGTCCCGGAGGTAGGGCGAATCCACCACATGCTTCAGGTCGGGATGCGTGTCCGCCAGCGCCTTGGCGACAACTTCCCCCACCAGGGGAATGCCGAAGGCGATGAGCCAGCGCTCCAGAGGAAGCCCGCGCGCGTTTTGCAGGGCGTCCAGAGCTTTCCGGGCATTCTTCTCCCCGTAACGGCGCGGTTCTTCCGGCGTGCCCAGGTTCAGGTTGGCGAGCTGGTCCGGCATCAGGGAGAAAAGGTCCAGCGCGGAGGACGCCAGTCCGGAGCTTCTCAGCGCTTCCGCCACGGAAGAGCCGATGCTTTCCACATCCAGAGCGGACCGGGAACAGAAATGGGTGATGCCCGTGACGGCCTGCGCGGGGCAGGTGAAGTTGGTGCAGCGCCAGGCTACTTTCCCTTCTTCCTTCATGATGGGGTTGCCGCAGGCGGGGCACAGCCCTTTCGTGGCTTCCAGGATGCTGTAGGGCCTGGCGTCCTGCGGGCGTTTGGAAAGGTTCACTTTCAGAACGGCCGGGATGATTTCCCCCGCCTTTTCCACCAGCACCGTATCGCCTATGCGAACGTCCTTCCGGTCGATTTCATCCTGGTTGTGGAGGGTGGCCCGCGCTACCGTAGAACCGGACAGCAGCACAGGCTGCAATTCCGCCACAGGCGTCAGCACCCCGGTGCGTCCTACCTGCACGGCAATATTCAGCAGGGTGGTTTCCTTCTGTTCCGGGGGGAATTTATACGCCGCCGCCCAGCGGGGCGCGCGAGCCGTAGCTCCCAGCGCTTCCCGCGTAGCCGTGGAGCTGATTTTAATAACGGCTCCGTCCGTGCCGTAGGGGAGCGTATGGCGGAGCCTGTCAATATCCCGCACGGCCTGGCGGGTGGATTCCAGGCTGTCCGTGTAATACACCGGCTCATTGCAGGGGATGCCGCAATGGCGGAGCATGTTCCAGAAGTCTTTTGCGTCCCTGAGTTCCGGGCCTTCATACGCGCCCAATCCGTGGGCCAGGAAGGCCAGCGGCCGGGCGGCCACCTGCCGGGGATCCAGCTGCTTGAGGGTTCCGGCGGTGGCGTTGCGCGGGTTGGCGAATGCGGGGAGCCCGTCGGCGTCCCGTTCTTCGTTCAGTTTGGCAAAGGCTTCATTGGGCATGAAGACTTCCCCGCGCACTTCCAGCACGGGCGGCGCGCCGGGAGGGAGGGTGAGGGGGACGCTGCGGATGGTGCGGACGTTGGCCGTTACGTCGTCCCCCACGTCTCCGTCTCCGCGCGTGGCCGCATAAGCCAGCTTCCCATTGCGGTACATGATGGAAAGGGCCACTCCGTCAATCTTGGGCTCCACGGAGACGGGCACGTTCTCCGTTTGCAGCGCCCTGGACAGCTTATGGTAGAATTCCGCCAGTTCTTCATCCGGTACGGGGGCGTCCCGCTGCTCAAAAATGTCGTCAATAGACAACATGGGCACCACATGTCTGATCTGGTTGAAGCCCTGGAGAGGGGCGCCGCCTACGCGGCGCGTGGGGGAGTCCGGATCCGACAGTTCGGGATGGGCTTTTTCCAATTTTTCCAGCTCCAGGAACAGGGCGTCATATTCCGCGTCGGAAATCTCCGGTTCCGCCTGTTCGTAATACAGACGGTTGTGGCGGCGCAGCTCGGAACGCAAATAGTCTATGCGGCGGTGAGCGGGGTCCTCCGCGTTTCCGGGGTGGTCGGTGCCGGCATTTTCCCGCGCCTCCCCGGCCCGGGGTGCCGTTTCATTTGTTGCCTGCTGTGAAGGCTGTTTGCCGGCTGCCAGGGAAAAAAGGTCTTCCTCCATAGGAAAAATGAGTGGGGAAAATGGCTATTTGCTCAGTTTGATGACGGAACAGGGAGTTTTGGAATGTTCATGAGCCTTGAACAGGACCGTTCCGTTGACGACGGGAAGGGCGGTGTTGTCCCCCAGAAGCAATGCTTTGGAATAGCCGGCGGGCAGGGTGACGGCTGTTCCCCCGTCATTTTCGTAGCCGGTGGCATCCAGCGGCTGCATGCGGGCGTGTTCCGCTCCCGCCGTCAATTCTTTCATGGTTCCTTCACTGGGCGGCTGGGCCGGCCCCTTGTCCGGCGGGGGAATCAGGAAGACGAAGATATCCCCCTGCCGATTGATGGTGGCAGGCTGGTCCAGCTGCATGAATGCCCGTGTTCCGTACACGGCTTCACCGTTGATGTTGAGCCATCGGCCTACACCGCGCATGGTGGCGGCCACTTTTTCCGGAATGGTGCCGTCCGCCATGGGATTGACGTTCAGCAGAAGATTGCCTCCCTTGGTAACGCATTCCACCAGTTTTTCAATGATGGTTTCCGGAGATTTGATGTTGGTGTCGTAGCGGTTGTAGCCCCATTTGTCGCTTACCGTCATGCAGGATTCCCAGTCCACGCCGGGATATCCGCGCCGGGGGATGAAGCGTTCCGGGGTAATATAGTCCCCGCAGCGCAGGTCCAGCGTGCCGGCCTGGTTTTTGTTCAGGCCGGAATAAGCGTACAGGCGGTTGTTCATGATGACGCCGGGATTGATGGAGCGCACCATGTCCATCAGTTCCGGCGCCTTCCAGCCTTTGGCCCCTTCCATGGCTCCCTGGGAGTAATCCCACCACATGATGTCGATGGGCGCGTAACGGGTCATCAGCTCCCGGACCTGGGCGTGCAGGTATTTCTGGTAGGCGGCGTGGTCGCGGGGAATGTTTTTCCTGTTAAGCATTGCCGCCTGTCCCGCAGGGTAGCAGAGGTCCGGGCAGATGGTGTTGTCATAGGACGGGTGATGCCAGTCAATGACGGAGTGGTAGAGGCCCACTTTCAGGCCGCGCTTGCGGCAGGAGTCCACATATTCGCGGATGATATCCCGGTTCACGGCGCTTTTGGCGTCGTAATCCGTCAAGGCGCTGTCGAACAGGCCGAAGCCTTCATGGTGCTTGCTGGTGAGCACTACATATTGGCAGCCCGCATCCCGGGCGAGCTGGGCCCATTCTTCCGTCAGGCCTTCCCTGGGCTTGAACAGGGGCAGAGCTTCCGCGGCGTAGGTATCCGTATCCACTTCCACGTTTTTTTGAATCCATTCGGAACCTCCGGGCCTGCCTTTCCATTCCCCGGCCAATCCGGAATACAGGCCGTAATGGATGAACATGCCGAATTTGGCATCCCTCCACCATTCCATGCGCCGGTTGCGTTCCCCCGCCGTTTCCCTGACAGCGGCATGGTTGGCATCCGCGGGGAGGGGGAGGCCGGGCGCTACTGCCGAAAATTCCGCGGGAACGGTGGCCGGGGAACCCTGCTTCATTCCGCCGTCGCGCAGCCGGGCTGCGAACTGTTCGTCCAGGGCCAGCGCAGGCTGTCCGTTTTCCGTAATGATTTTAGTGGCGGACTGCTGGGCCGGGGCGGGAAGTCCCAGAGTGACGGCCAGGGCGGCAATCGTGGCTATGTTCATGGTTGTTCAGAATGGTGTGAGGCTGGGGGGAAGGCTGAACCTGCTTAAATGACGTCCGTATCCGCGTAGCTGCCCAGAATCTTCAGCATGGAGCAGTGCTGCTCCAGCTCCGGAAGAGTTTCCCGTAAGGGGGATTTCTGAATGTGGCCGGCGGCATCTATGTAAAAGACGTATTCCCAGTTGATGACTTTGGACGGGCGGGATTCAATGCGTATCAGGTTATTGTTGTGCCGCTGGAAGCAGTTGACTACTTCCGCCAGGGTGCCGGGTTTATGCTGGATGCGGATGAGCAGGGAGGTGCGGTCCCTGCCGCTGGGCTGCGTTTCCTGGCGTCCGATGACGGCAAAACGGGTGGTGTTGCAGGACTGGTCCTGCACGTCTTCTTCCAGGATGTTCAGGCCGAACAATTCCGCGGCCAGCGGACAGCCGAGGGATGCCGCGCCCATGGCGGCGTTCTCCTTGGCAAGAATGCTGGCTTTCGTGGTGGAGGACGTTTCCACGAGTTCCGCGTTTGGGAAATGCCGCTGGATCCAGTTCCGCGTCTGGCCGAGAACCTGGGGGTGGGAATACAGGATGCGGATGTGTTCCCGCGGAATATCCGCCATCAGGCTGTTGCGGATGTTCAGATTGATTTGGGCGCAGATTTTGAGGGGAGAGGTGACGAAAAGATCCATCACGGCGGTGACGGAACCTTCCGAAGAGTTTTCCACGGGAACTACGCCGTACTGGGCCTTCCCCCGGTCCACCATGTCAAATACGTCCTTGAAGCTCTGGCACGGAATGAGTTCGCAACTTTTTCCGAACTGCTTGAGGGCCGCCTGGTGGCTCCAGGTTCCTTTGGGGCCCAGGTAGGCAATGGTCAGGCCGCCTTCCAGAAAGAAGGAGCAGGAAATGATTTCACGGTAAATAGCCTGGAGGGAGGCTTCCGGCAGCACGCCCGCATTCAGGCGGTTCAATTTGTTGAGCAGGGCCGTTTCCCGTTCGGGAACGAAGATGGGGGAATTTTTTTCCTTTTTAATGCGGCCGACTTCATGCACCCATTCGGCGCGTTTTTTTAACAGCTCTACAATCCGGGCGTCCACCTCGTCAATGGCCAGACGCGCCTTTGTCAGGGCGATGGTCTGTTCATCCGTGTTTCCGCTTTTTTGCTGCCTGGGGGGGGTGTCCGGAGAGGCGTCCTCCCCGTGGTGCGTGGTCTCCATGTCTCTGTGAAAGCTGTGTGGTTAAAGCCGTGTCAGGGTAGCGGTTCCGGGGGGGCAAATCAAGATTAAAGGGGAGGTCTCCGCCGCGGATTCTTCTTGCATGCGCGGAAGATGCCGGGCAGGTTCATTTCTCCTTGATTGATGAAAAGAATATTGTTCCCGGCTGACTGTGACCGTGGACGCTCCTGCCGGAAAGGGGGCGTAAGAAGGTGAACGGCGGGTCTGTTGCCGCATCTTTGTCCGCAAGGAGGGGGGCGCCGGATGACGGCGGATTGCTGACGAAGGCCGGGCCGGCTCTGGGATTTGAATATGGCGCTTTCCCGTATTCTGTCCGTTGAAGCGGCTTCCGCTGCCGGGAAATGGCGGGGAGGTTTAGTTCCGTCCTCCGTCTTCCTGTACCGGGCGCGGCTCCGGGATGGCCCCGTAAAGCCCGTTGGGGAAGAGCTGGAGCCACGGCGTGTATTCCGGCGGGACGGGCGCTTCGAAATCCATGCGCTTTCCCGTGCGCGGGTGGTCGAAGCCCAGCCGCCACGCGTGGAGCATGAGCCTGCCGGGTTTTGCCTTTTGCCGGGCGGGTTTGGCGTAAATGGGATCCCCGATGAGCGGATGGCCCAGATGGAGCATGTGCACGCGTATCTGGTGGGTTCTGCCCGTGTGCAGCGTGCACAGAACCAGGGAGGAGTCCGTGGACGGGTCTGCGCAGAGCAAATCGTAGTCCGTAATGGCGGCTTTCCCGGAACCGGGATTGACTACTGCCATTTTCAGGCGATTGACGGGATGGCGGCCGATATGGGTGAAGACCGTGCCGGAACTTTGGGAAGGAATACCCTGGACGACGGCCAGATAACGCTTTTCCGTGCTTCGGGCCGCGAACTGCGCCGTCAGGGACTGGTGGGCGCCGTCATTTTTTGCGATGACCAGGCAGCCGGAGGTGTCCTTGTCCAGGCGGTGGACGATGCCCGGGCGTTCCACTCCGCCGATGCCGGAGAGGTCCCCGCAGTGGTGGAGCAGGGCGTTTACGATGGTGCCGTCCGGGTTGCCGGCCGCGGGATGCACGACCATGCCGCTTTCCTTGTTGATGACTACCACGTCTTCATCTTCATACAGGATGGAAAGGTTCATTTTCACAGGCAGGATATTCTCAGTGTTGTCCGCTTCCGGAATATGTATGTGAAGAGAATCTCCGGCCTGAAGAACTGATTTCCCAAATCCC
>OHQM01000726.1_pt1 | contig 16237 bp, 9 predicted proteins | sample 1577941 | NCBI WGS metagenome assembly OHQM01 (sample SAMEA3879604, study PRJEB24766) | human gut metagenome | biome: human-associated habitat; feature: feces | place: USA | collected 1985/1987
CATTCCGGCAGGTGCAAAGCTCTATTAAGATGATGTAAAGATGTACCGTTTTACCAAATAGACGGGACGTACTTCATTTGATAAAAAACTGAAAAAACAGCGATTTACATCAAACTTACATCATTTGATGCAGAAATCGGTGCAAGCAAGAAAAAATCGCATAATTAGTACGATGAGTGGGCAATTCCAATCGGGATTGCCCATTTTCTAAAATGAAAAGCAAATTCAATAATTGAAAGGAGAAGGCATAATGGAATTTAGAGAAGATATAGGACAGTATGTTTTTGAGTATGAGGGACTGATTTTTGCTTGGGACGAAGAACCAGAAGAAGATATTCAGGATACTGTAAAAACTTTGGCTAATAATTATTTTAAGCATTTGGACGGAATAATTGATTTTATGCTACCTGATATTAAAGAAATATACGGACAAGTTACTGTTGAAGATGTAAAGAGAAATCTTGGCAGACCTATTGTCGATTATGATAATGGGAAAGTGACTTATTGCGAACAGTCATTTGATGATTGTCATATATTTGAGTTTGAATTTATGGACGATGCTTTTGAAAAATTGCAGTATTTTTCAATAGATGGTTAGTAAATAATATAATCAATTTGTCTATTTGCCCTTTGAGAGAGGAGAAATCCTTTTCTCAAAGGGCTTTTTCTATTTATATGGATATTCGCAAACTACAAGATAAAGCCAAAACTTCATATACTCTAAGCACAAGGAGGTTAAGGTTTGGCTATGAATAACAGTTTAGCAGAAGTACACCCGGAGCTTGTTTTGGAGTGGTCGGAGAAGAACTTACCACTTACGCCTGAAGATATTACCTTTGGTTCAAATAAAAAAGTATGGTGGAAAGGTGCTTGCGGTCACGAATGGCAGACAAGCGTTAAGGCTCGTTCTAATGGAGAGAAATGCCCGATATGTTCCGGTGCGAGAGTGATTGCAGGTATTAACGATTTGGCGACATTAGAGCCATTACTGGTAAAGCAGTGGTCGAAAAAGAATAAGATAAAACCGACAGAGGTTTCTATTGGTTCTCATAAGAAAGTGATTTGGAGATGTGAAAAAGGACACGAGTGGGAAGCTGCCATTAAGAGCAGGACAATAAATAAAACGGGTTGCCCGTATTGCTCCCATAATAAAGTGTTGGAAGGATTTAATGACCTTGCAACACTTCTGCCGGATATAGCAGCCGAGTGGTCGGACAGAAATTATCCGTTACTTCCAACTCAGGTTACGGTCTTTGCTAATCGTAAGGCTTGGTGGAAGTGTAAGGATTGCGGCAGAGAGTGGAACACCCTTATTTCTACCCGTTCCGGTGGCAGCAAATGCCCATATTGCAGTGGGTACATATTCCTGAAAGGGTTTAACGATTTGCAGACAACACACCCTGAAATTGCTTCGGAGTGGTCAGAGAAGAACTTGTCGTTGAAACCTGATGAGGTAAATGCAAAGTCGAGGAAAAATGTCTGGTGGAAGTGCAGAAAATGCGGTAACGAGTGGAAATCAGTTATCAATGCCCGTGTGAAAGGTACGGTATGCCCCGTTTGTGCGGAGAGAGAAGTTCTTGCAGGATATAATGATTTGGCGACAACGGACAGTCAACTTCTCAGTGAATGGGATTATGAACAGAATAAATTGAAACCGACACAAGTATCACGAACTTCAGCAAAGAGAGCGTGGTGGAAATGCAGGCACGGTCATTCGTGGAGTATGAAGATAAATGAAAGAACGATATTGAATAAAGGCTGCCGAATTTGTGAGCAAGAATATTTATCGCTATTTCCTGCTTTGGCTGTCAGTTATTATTCTAATAGGAAAGGCTTGAAAGCAGAACTTGGTTCTGACCGATTACTTGGAGTTCCGCTTGAAACATACATACCTTCAGAAAAGTTGGCTATTGAGTCAGGAAGTGCTGATGAGAATATAGAAATAATGAAAGCGTATATGTGTAAGCAACGAGGAATAAGGCTGATTAAGCTGCCGATGAAAGGCACTGAACTAGATTATGCCGACAGCTTAAAAAGAGCTTTTCAGAGCGTACATATATTTATTTCTTCGGATACCGAGGAAGATGTGGAGATAATCAAAAATACATTTGAAAGATGGAGGGACAGCCAATGAGAGAGAAAACCTATCATCTATACTTAAATGAAGAAGAACGAAGCCGAGTGATACAATCGCTCATCGAACTGAAGAACAATTTGGCAGCTCAGGGACGATACACCGACGCAGTAGATGATGTCCTCTGCAAAGTGCTTGAAGCAAAGAAAAAGAAATTGAAAATTGAATACATTTAGAACGTTGATTTGCCGTCTGTTTCCTAACCGGAGCAGGCGGCTTTTTTTATTTCAAAAATTTTTTTGAAGAATTTTTTGAAAAGCGGCGATTTTGGGTGTGCATTTCATACCCCTTTGTCCAAATGAGTGAAGGGGTTCATTCCGGATAGCAAAAAACGGAAGCCTTTTCACTTGAAAATTGAATAAGTCATTCACTAAGACTTTATTTCTGATGATAGCCACTTTAGCAGGTACGCCGTGATTTCTCTTTTTCAGAATAGCGAGAACTCCGGCTATGAGTATCAGGTTGCCCCTGATATGGCGATGACAGTCAGAATGATAATGATACTTCTCTACGGAGCTGGCGGAGTACCCGGCAGAGGTTAGAATCCTATGATACAGATAAGCAGTCTGTTCCTTAGTGACTTCCCGTGAGCGTTTTGCTTGGCAAGGGGTGTTGAGAACAAATATTGCTATGACCGATTAGGAAATGAGTCGGTCAGGTACATAGCCATAATGCGGTGGCTATGAATTTTCAGAAAGGAGGGCAAAAAGAAGTGTCGAACTGCAAAACGATTGCCGTATGCAATCAGAAAGGCGGAGTCGGTAAAACCACTACAACGGTTAATCTCGGAGTCGGGCTTGCAATGCAGGGTAAGAAAGTATTGCTCATAGACGCAGACCCGCAGGGCGATTTAACAACTTGTCTTGGTTGGCAGGATACAGACGGTTTGGGTATCACGCTTGCAACGAAACTCACAGATGTAATCAATGAAACGATGACAGACCCTATGGTTGGTATCCTGCACCACGAAGAAGGTGTTGACCTTGTTCCGGCAAACCTTGAGCTTTCAGCAATGGAATTTAACCTTGTGAACGCAATGAGCAGAGAAACTACCCTCAAGAATTATCTGAGTCAAGTGAAGAACAGATATGATTATGTAATTATAGACTGTATGCCTTCACTTGGTATGGTTACTCTCAATGCTTTATCGGCGGCAGACAGTGTTATCATTCCGGTTCAGGCTCAGTATTTGCCTGCAAAGGGTATGACACAGCTTGTGCAGACCATTTCAAAAGTAAAGAAGTATATCAATCCGGATATTAAGATAGACGGTATGCTGCTTACTTTGGTGGATAGCCGAACAAACCTTGCAAAGAGTACGGTGGAAGCACTCAGGGCAAACTTCGGTAATCAGATAAGAATGTATCGAACACAAATCCCAATTGCCGTAAAAGCGGCTGAAACTTCTTCCAAAGGCAAGAGCATTTATGCTTATGAGCCAAACAGCACAGTGTCTAAGGCATACGCTGAATTTACAAAGGAGGTGTTAGCCGATGGCAGGAAGAAAGAGCGACTTCACTCTCACGAAACTCGATGATTTATTTACCACGCAGGCACAGAGAGATGAAGAACTACTTTCAAAAATCCGAGATATTCCGTTAGAGCTGATTGATGATTTTCCCGACCACCCGTTTAAGGTCAGGGACGATGAAGATATGATGCAGCTTGTGGAGAGTGTCAAGGAAAGAGGAGTTATTACTCCGGCAACGGTAAGGCAGAAAGAGGACGGCAGATACGAACTTGTTTCAGGACACAGACGAAAGCGAGCGTGTGAACTGGCAGGATATGAAACTCTGAGAAGTGAGATTGTAGACCTGAACAGAGATGAAGCAACCATTTTAATGGTTGAGAGTAATTTCCAGAGGTCAGAGATATTACCGAGTGAAAAAGCCTTTGCCTATAAAATGCGTTTGGAAGCAATGAAAAGGCAGGGACAAAGAACCGATTTAACTTTGTCCCCAGTGGGGACGAAGTTGAGAACAGCAGATGAACTTGCACAAGAATGTGGCGACAGTAGAAATCAGATACATCGCTATGTTCGTCTGACAAATCTTGTTCCCGAACTGCTTGAATTTGTTGATGAGGGGCGTATCAAAATGCGTCCTGCCGTAGAACTTTCCTATCTTGATGAAGATTGTCAGCGTGATGTGGTTGATGAAATCGACCTGAATGACGCAACACCGTCACACGACCAGACAATCCGTATGCGAAAGCTATTCAACGAGGGCAATCTTACAACAGAAGCAATACACGCTGTTATGTCTGAGGAAAAGCCGAACCAGAGGGAAAAAATCGTATTGAGGGGCGACAGAGTAAGACAGCTTATCCCGAAAAACATTCCCGTCAGTCAGACGGAGGATTTTGTCTGCAAGGCATTGGAGCATTATAACAAGTTCTTGCGTAACCGTGCAGAGCGTGACAGCAGATAGCCTGTTTTACAGTTCCCCTTTCTCACACTCTAACCCCTTAGTTATACTTTTACCTACCGAAAATGATATATACTATCTCACTTGAATATAACTATCTCAAAGTATATGTCTATCTCTAAGGAGTAATCGCACAATAGGAACGGACTGGAGGTGTATGGTAAAATGAAAAATTAACGAAAAAACCGCATTTGTTTTTCGGCAGGTTATTCTGCTGTAAAAAATCAGTTAAGGCACATCGTAGAGATACGGTGTGTTTTTCAGTTTTAAGGAGGAAATTTAGCAATGATTAAGTCAAAATTCAAAAGAGTCACTTCGCTTGTGATGGCGGCACTTATGTGTGTGACAACTTTTGCAGGCATTGGCTCGACCACGGCATTTGCTGCTTCGGGCGAGAAAACCAATGTCTATATGGTTGATTTTCCCCGTGATGGCGACGCTAATTACGACGGTGTATGGGGACACAATAATCTCTCATTTGTAAATGGTTGGCACAGTGGAAAAGCACCCCGCACGAATTTGAAGGTACTTGGTTCGTATAGCGGAAATATTGCGTATTGTATTGAGCCGGGAGTTCCTTTGAAAGATGGACAGTCGATGACGAAGTATGATGAGAATTACTTCAATAACATCACATCAAACGGTGTTATCTCCGGCGATGAAATCCGTATGTTTATCGGACGTATTATGCAGTATGGTTATCGTGGAGGAGTTTCTTTGAGTTGGAAATCTCAGAATGCGGACGCTGCAAACAGCATTGCACACGCATACGCAACGCAGCTTCTTATCTGGGAAACAGTCATCGGAGAACGTGATGCAAACTTCAACCACAAATCTACAAGCGGATACAGCAATGTAAAAGATGTGGTAAGTACCAGCCACCCACTCCGCAGTAAGATTTTCAGCTATTATGACAGTATGGTACAGAGCGTTCAGAACCATAGTTTAGTACCAAGTTTCTGTAATAAATCTTCCGGTTCGGCAAAGACAATAGAACTTGAATGGAACGGAAGCAAATACACAACTACTCTGACAGACTCTAATAATGTGCTTTCCAAATATGATTTTAAGGCAAGTATCAGTGGAGTAAGTTTTTCGGTAGACGGTAACAAACTTACGGTTTCTATGGATACTGCACCGAGTAAGGAATTTACCATTACCGCAACCAAGAAAAATGCAGTCCGCAGAGGTGTGGTTGTATGGTCAGAGGGTAAACACAACCAAAATTCCAGTGTGCAAGATGTTGTCAGCTATGCTCAGGAAGTAAGCGACAGTATCAACGGTTATGTGAAGATGAAAGTCAGCTATGGTTCTTGTCAGATTGTAAAAACCAGTGAGGACGGCAAGGTTGATGGTATCAACTTCACGATTACCGGAAACGGTATCAATCAGACGGTTACAACAGCCAATGGCGGTAAGTTCCAGATTGATAACCTTATGCCGGGTATCTATACCGTAACCGAGCAGGCATACGATAAGTACGAGCCGCAGGAAACACATAGAGTTACCGTTGTAGCAGGACAGGTTGCAAAGGTTACTTTCAATAACAAATTGAAGCGTGGCGACCTTCAGGTGGTTAAATCCTCAGAAGATAACCTCGTAGAAGGTGTGAAGTTCCATCTTTTCGGTACTTCTCTTTCCGGTGCTGCCGTTGACCAGTATGCAGTTACGGATAAAAATGGTGTGGCAACTTTCAAAGATGTGCTTATCAGTGATTCTGAACCATATACCCTTGAAGAAGTGGACACAGCTATCCGTTATGTCGTGCCGAAAAATCAGACTGCACCAGTGAAGTGGAAAGAAGTAACCACAAGAAACTTCAATAACATTTTGAAGAAGTTTACTGTAACAGTAACAAAGAGCGACGCTGAAAAGGGCGAAGCACAGGGCAATGCAAAACTTTCAGGAGCAGTTTACGGTATCTATAAGGGAGAAACGCTTGTAGATAAGTATGTTACTGATGAAAATGGTCAGTTCACTACTAAAGAATATGTTTGTGATACCGACTGGACAATCCGAGAAATTACACCGTCAGAGGGATATTTGCTTGATAAGACTATCCATGAAGTAGGTGCAGACCCGAAACTTTATGAGGTGGAACACAACCTTACTTCCAATGATGTAACCGAGCAGGTAATCAAAGGCAATGTGGCTATCATTAAACATACCGATGACGGAGAAACAAAAATTGAAACTCCTGAAAAGGGTGCTTCCTTTGAGATTTATCTGAAATCTGCCGGAAGCTATGACGCAGCAGATAAAGACGAGAGAGATACTATCGTTTGCGATGAAAATGGTTTCGGTCAGACAAAAGATATGCCGTATGGTATTTATACCGTACACCAGACTTCCGGTTGGGAAGGTAGAGAGATGATGGACGATTTTGATGTGTTCATTTCACAGAATGCACAGACCTACCGTTATCTCATCAATAACCGTAACTTTGAAAGCTTTGTCAATGTAGTCAAGGTGGACGCAGAAAGCGGAAAGAGTATTCCGTATGCAGGAGCAGGATTTAAGATTTACGACCCGCAGGGCAATCAGGTCAAAATGACCTTTACTTATCCGACACCGACCACGATTGATGTGTTTTATACCGACGCAAATGGTTCTCTTGTAACACCTGAGAAACTGGATTACGGCAAGGGATATTCTATCGTAGAGGTACAAGCTCCATACGGATATGTACTTGATGATACTCCGGTATATTTTGATATTACTGAAGAAAATTCCACAGAGGAAGGTGGCGTAACTGTTGTGAAAGTCAATAAGCCGAATATGGCACAGAAAGGTACTATCACGGTTGAAAAGACCGGAGAAGTATTTAGCGGTGTCAATGTAAGCGGTTCTGAGGACAGTGATGTTATCTATCAGCCTGTTTATGAAGTGGCAGGACTTGAGGGTGCAGTTTATGAAGTTCGTGCTGCGGAAGATATTAGCACACCGGACGGTACACTCCGCTATTCAAAGGGCGAAGTGGTAGATACTATCACAACAAGTTCTGATGGATTTGTTAAGAGCAAAGAACTTTATCTCGGAAAATACGAGGTCAAGGAAATTACCGCACCTTACGGAATGGTAGTGAGTGGCGAAACACATACGGTTGAGCTTACTTACGCAGGTCAGAATATCTCTGTTACCGAAACTTCCACATCGTTCTATAACGAAAGACAGAAAGTGCAGGTAAGCCTTGCAAAAGCCATTGAAAAGGACGAGACATTTGGTATTGGCGACAACGGAGAAATCAAAAACATCAGCTTTGGTCTTTATGCCGCAGAAGATATTGTATCTGCAAGCGGTACAGTTATTCCGGCTGATGGACTGATTGAGATTGTCAGCGTAAATGAAAATGGAACTGCTGTTATGAAGTCAGACCTTCCGTTTGGCAAATACTATGTCAAAGAGATTGCAACCGATGAGCATTATATTCTCTCTGATACGAAGTATCCGGTTGTATTTGAATATGCAGGTCAGGATACCGCAACGGTTGAAATCAAAGTAAATGACGGAAAAGAAATCAAGAATGAACTTATCTATGGTTCTGTATCAGGTAAGAAGATTGACGGGAATGGAGAAGCACTTGAGGGTGCTGTTATCGGTATCTTCAAAGCCGAAGAAACAGAATTTACAAAGGATACTGCACTTATGACGACTACCTCTGCAAAAGACGGTAGTTTCTCTTTTGCAAAAGTTCCTTATGGCAAATGGATTGTAAGAGAAATCGAGCAGCCAAAGGGATTTGTTCTTGATGAAAAAGCGTATGAGGTCAATATCAGCAAAGCCGAGCAGGTAGTTGAAATTGAGATTGTCAATGAGTATGTTCACGGCAATATCAGACTCACGAAGGTGGACGCTGAATATCCGGATAACAAGCTTACGGGTGCAACCTTTGAGGTATATAAGGACACCAATGAGAATGGAAAGATTGATGATGGCGATGAACTTATCGGAAATCTTGAAGAAACCGAAACCGGAATTTATGAGATGAAAGAGCTGCTTTACGGAAAATATATTGTCCGTGAAACAAAAGCACCGGAGGGCTTCCTGCTTGATAAGGGAGAATACTCTGTTTTCATTGAGAAAGACGAAACAACTTATTCCGTTGAGAATAAGGCTGGAGTTGGATTTATCAATGAAGCTATGCGTGGAACACTGAAAATCGTTAAGACATCTTCAGACGGTAAGGTCAAAGGTTTTGCGTTCAGAGTAACCGGAGCAAACGGGTATGATATGACATTTGAAACAGATAAGAATGGCGAAATCGTGATTGAGGGACTTCGTATTGGCGAATATACCGTATCAGAAGTGGCAAACAATGCGTCTGCCGCATATATCACACCTGCCGACCAGAATGTTACTATCAAACTTGATGAAACAGCCGTTGTAAAAATGCACAATGAGTTAAGAGATACGCCGAAAACAGGAGATGATACCAATATGAAACTTTGGTATGTCCTTGCCGGACTTTCTGCTGTCGGTATCGCTGTAACTTCTGTTGTTGCACACAAAAAGAAGAAAAAGGAGAGTAACGAGTAATGGAAGCAAAGACAATTATCGCTATCGCATTAGTCGCCGTTATTGTCGGCGGCTTTATCTTTCTTCAGGTTAAAAACCGTAAGAAGTAAGTAACAAGCGAACATTAACCAGTCGGGGCAGAGCGTAAAAACTCTGTCCCTTTAATTTTTTGGAGGAACATTATGAAACAACAGAAAACGGTGGAGAGCCGAGTGCTTGAAATCTTAAAGGAATGCCCGATGTCGAGGTATGATGATATGCTTCTCATTCTGCATTATTACAACCAATACGGATATATACCTGCCGGAAATCTTCCGCTTGAGGATATTGTATTTAATTACCGAGCATACGGACTTCCTTGTTTTGAAACCATACGCAGGGCAAGGCAGAGAGTACAGTCCCTTTTTCCTGAGTATTCACGTAATCCGCAGAAAGAAGAACAGAGCGGCAGTATTTCTATTGTAATCAACATTAGCTAAGGAGGTATTTTCGTGAAAGACAAAGCAACTTTTCAGAATAAGGTCAAGGTGCTGAATAAACTCTTTGACTCCGGTTGTGATACGGAGAAAAAGTTGCAGCAGCTTGATATGGAAGCAATCCTGAAAATCCCGAATATCACGATTCCTGATATGGGTGTGATTATGGAGCTTCAGAAGAATACAAAGTCCGGTAAACTCTTTTCGTATTTGGGCGGAGGTTCTGATGAAGCAGTAAAAAATAAAGGTAACAATGAGAAGAAAGAGCCTGCTATGCAGGAGCAGAGATAAGAAACGATAAGGAGGTGCAAGGGTAATGGCACGAAAATATGACCTTATTTCTGAGCTTTACAACCGCACCTGCAAAACGGTTGTATCAAATCCTCAGAACTGGCAGGCATTCTTGGCTTCGGCTTGCCGAAATTATAAGTTACGCTATGACGAACAGCTTCTTGTATATGCACAGCGACCTGACGCAACAGCAGTTCTTGAGATAGAACAGTGGAATAGAATTTTCGGCAGATGGGTCAACCGAGGTGCAAGAGGTATTGCTGTTTTTGCTGATGAAAACCGTACAAGGCAAAGACTGACACATTACTTTGATATTTCAGATACCCACGAAAGCAGATATTCAAGAACAGTTCCGATTTGGGATATGCGTCAGGAATACGAAGCAGATGTGATTGAAACATTGGAAAGCACTTTCGGAGAGATTGAGAATAAGAGCAGTCTTGCCGAAGCGATTATGGGAGCAGCAAGAAATGCGGCAGAGGATAATATCCCTGATTATCTGCAAGACCTTTACTATGCAACCGAAGGCAGTTTCCTTGAGGAAGTGGACAATGATATTGTGGCTTCCATTTATAAAAATGTTGTAGCAAACAGTGTGGCATATATGATGATGTCAAGGCTTGGTGTTGATACAGACGGTTACTTTGAACTTGATGATTTCAGAGATGTTACCAACTTCAATACGCAGGAAACACTCAATGCACTTGGCTTTGCTACCAGTGATATTGCAGAAATGGGATTGACGGAAGTATCTAAAACAATTACCGCACTTAACCGTCAAAATCGCATAATTGTCGGTCAGGACAGAAATGAATACAATAAGGTTGAAAATAACGACGAAAGGAGTTTGGACAATGAACGAACTGACCTACACAATGGTGGGCGATTACAGCCTTCCGAACCTGAAACTTCCACAGCAGCCGGAAGTGACTTTGGGCAGATACGCTCAGATGAGGAGAAAGTTTCTGAAGGAACATCACAGAGTCCTTTACTACAATCTCCTGACGAGGGGCGAACTGACACAGCACTTGGCGGAAGTGGAACAGAGAGCCAGCAAGATGGAAGAAACAATCCTGAGCCAGATGGCACAGAAAGAGGGAGTGACCGAACAGATGAAAGCGGAGGATATGATGAAATGGGTTCGTCTGATGAACTCCCTTCGCAATTCGGCACAGGAAATCGTGAAAGCGGAAGTGATATTCGCTTAGAGTATTACGACAGAACGCACGAGGATAAAAGCCTTCCGTTCTTTGGACGTGATGAAGTAATCAATGAAATTCTCAGAACGACACCACATTTGTCAGCAAGTCTGGAAGAAATCAAAGATTATTATGAACGTAATCCTGATAACAAAGACCGCACAGAGTATATAAAGAGTATTTTCAATAATGATTATACCGAACTTACTTTAGAGGACGGCAGGACAGTAGGGTACAAGACCTTTGAAAACGTTCTGCATTTGTGGGAGGGCAAATACGACAGCAGAACCGCACAGAGCTATTATGATTGGGCTGTTATTGCCCGTCATTTTGAAGCTATGCGATTACTGGGAGAATTAAGTGACAGCATAAAACCATTACCGTCAATGGACGGTCAGATGACATTCATATTAGACGGTCGGGCAGAGGAAAAGAAAACCTCTGCCTTTACTTTTTCTCAGGAGATTATCGACGCTATTCTTGCGAATGGAAGCGGATTTTCTGAGGGAAAAATGCGTATTTATGAGCAGTTTGAAAAAAGTCTTTCTGCAAAAGAAAATGCCGACTTCTTGAAAAATGAATATGGTTGGGGCGGTTCTTATCCCGTCATAATCGGGGCAGGCATTGATGAGAGCCACGATGGAAAAGGTATTACGATTACGAAAGGCATCGGTAAAGAAAATCCACATATCACACTTTCGTGGTCGCAGGTGGAGAAGCGTATCGGGGAACTTATCCGAATGGACAGATACTTAAATCCAAAGGAAAAAGAACGCTATCCTCAGTGGCTTGAAAGTCAAGAGGAACGCAGAGCCAAAATCGAGGAAACGAAAAGAAATCGTGAGATACTTTCTAATGCACCACCGGAGCAAGAGGTCGAACCAACCGAAAAAGAACCTGAAGAAGCAGAACAGCTACAAGATGTGCAGTATGAATATCATCTTGGCGATAAGGTGTATATCGGTGCTTCTGAGTACGAAATCTTATCTGTTGATGATGAGAGAGTAATGCTCTATGACTATGATGTGCCACTGTTCAATAAGGAATTTTCACGCACAGAGTTTGACAGAAAAGTGCGAGAGAATCCGATGAATGAGCATTTGATTGTAAAGGAAGAACCTGCCGAAGAAAGAAATGAAAAAGAGTCTGAGCCGTTAGTTCCCGCTTGGGAGCAGAAGAAAAAAGTCAAAGGCTTTGACTTGCACCCTGATGTGCCTATGGCAGACCGTCACACCTTTAATCTTAGAGAAAATGAGGTTGAAACGGTTGGTAAAAAGGAACGCTTCCGCAGAAATATTATGGCGATACAGCTTCTTAAAAAATGTCAGGAAGAAAACAGATTTGCCACTCCTGAAGAACAGATTATCTTATCAAAGTATGTCGGTTGGGGTGGGCTTTCAGAAGCCTTTGATGAAAATAATTCAGCGTGGGCAACGGAATATCTGGAACTTTCTTCGGTATTAACACCGGAGGAATATGCTTCGGCAAGAGAAAGCACATTGACTGCGTTCTACACGCCGCCTGAAGTTATCACAGCCATTTATAAGGCAATGGAGCAGATGGGCTTTAAGGAAGGCAACTTGTTAGAGCCGTCCTGCGGTATCGGTAATTTCATCGGTATGCTGCCGGACGCAATGCAGGACAGTAAGATTTACGGTGTGGAACTTGATACGATTTCCGCAGGGATTGCACAGCAGCTTTACCAGAAAACAACCATTGCGGCACAAGGATTTGAAGAAACCAATCTGCCGGACAGCTTCTTTGATGGAGTGGTTGGCAATGTGCCTTTTGGAGATTTTAAGGTGTTAGATAAAAGGTACGACAAGCATAAGTTCCTGATACACGATTACTTTTTTGCCAAGTCCCTTGATAAGTTAAGACCCGGCGGTGTGATGGCTCTTGTAACGAGTAAAGGCACAATGGATAAGGAAAACTCGGCGGTACGAAAATATATTGCACAGAGAGCAGAGCTTCTTGGAGCAATTCGATTGCCAAATAACACCTTTAAGGGTAATGCAGGAACGGAAGTCGTTTCGGATATTCTTATCCTACAAAAGCGTGACAGACTGATAGATATTGAGCCGGATTGGGTTCATCTTGATACCGATGAGAACGGAATTAAGATGAACTCTTATTTTGTGCAGCACCCCGAAATGATACTTGGAGAAATGAAAATGGTATCGGGGCGTTTCGGTATGGAAGCAACTTGTGTGCCGTATGAAAATGCAGACCTTGCAGCACAGCTTGATGAAGCAGTAGCAAACATTCACGGAGAAATCACGGAATATGAAACTGAGGAAGAACTGGAGGAGGAAGATAATTCTATTCCGGCAGACCCGACAGTGAGAAACTTTTCCTATACGTTGGTAGACGATAAAATCTACTATCGTGAAAATTCCCGTATGACTCCGGTGGAGGTGTCGGCAACCGCAGAGAACCGAATTAAGGGTATGATTGCCATTAGAAATTCCGTCAGAACGCTGATTGAATTGCAGACAGAAGATTACCCTGACAGCGAAATAAAAGCGGAGCAGGAGAGATTAAACAGACTTTATGATACCTTTTCAGGTAAGTACGGACTCATTAACAGCCGTGCAAATACCTCTGCTTTTTCGCAGGACAGTTCATTCTCTTTGCTTTCTGCATTGGAGATAATCGGAGAGGACGGAGAACTGGAACGTAAGGCTGATATGTTTTCTAAGAGGACAATTAAGCCGCATACTCCGGTTACTTCTGTTGATACGGCAAGCGAAGCGTTGGCGGTATCTCTTGGAGAAAAAGCCACGATTGATATGGACTATATGATGGAGCTTTCCGGTAAATCGGAGAATGAAATCTTTGAGGACTTAAAGGGTGTTATCTTCCTAAACCCGCTTTATGAGTATGGAAATTCTTACGAACCGAAGTATCTGATGGCTGATGAATACCTTTCGGGTAATGTCAGGGAAAAGCTGAGGATTGCAAAGAAGTCGGCAGAACTCTATCCGGAAGATTATAAGGTCAATGTAGAAGCACTTCAAAAGGTGCAACCGAAAGACCTGACTGCAAGTGAAATTTCCGTGCGACTTGGTGCAACTTGGCTGCCACCGGACGATGTGCAGGAGTTTATCTTTCATTTGCTTGAAACACCACGCTATGCACAGTGGAATATCAAAGTTCACTTCTCCCCATTTACGAGTGAGTGGAATATTGAGGGCAAATCCTATGACAAAGGAAATGTAAGGGCATATAACACTTACGGAACTTCCCGCATCAATGCCTATAAGATTATCGAGGAAACGCTGAACTTAAAAGATGTGCGTATCTTTGATTATATCGAAGATGATGAGGGAAAGAAGAAGGCTGTCCTGAACAAAAAGGAAACAGCGATTGCTCAGTCGAAGCAGGAAATGATTAAGCAGGAATTTCAGGACTGGATATGGTCTGACCCTGAACGAAGGGAAAGACTTTGCAAATCCTATAATGAGAAATTCAATAGCGTCAGACCTCGTGAGTATGATGGAAGTCATATCATCTTCAATGGTATGAACCCTGAAATTGAACTCAGGGAACATCAGAAAAATGCGGTTGCCCATATTCTTTACGGAGGAAATACGCTTCTTGCACACGCAGTCGGAGCAGGAAAAACTTTTGAAATGGTAGCGGCAGCACAGGAGTCGAAAAGGCTTGGACTTTGTAACAAGTCACTGTTTGTTGTACCAAATCACTTGACCGAACAATGGGCGGCTGAGTATTTGCAACTCTATCCGGCGGCGAATATCCTTGTCGCAACAAAGAAAGATTTTGAAACCAAGAACCGTAAAAAGTTCTGTGGCAGGATTGCAACCGGAGATTATGACGCAGTTATCATCGGACATTCACAGTTTGAAAAAATCCCAATGTCCATTGAAAGACAGAGGGCAATCTTAGAACAGCAGCTTGAGGAGATAACGGGAGGAATTGCAGAACTCAAGCGAAACCGAGGGGAAAACTTCTCCATAAAGCAGCTTGAAAAGTCAAAGAAATCTATCAAGCAGAAACTTGATAAACTCAATGACCAGACGAAAAAAGATGATGTTGTAACCTTTGAGGAACTTGGTGTAGACAGGCTTTTTGTTGATGAAAGCCATTATTACAAGAACCTTTATCTTTATACAAAAATGCGTAATGTGGGTGGTATCGCACAGACGGAAGCACAGAAATCTTCCGACCTCTTTATGAAGTGTCGTTACCTTGACGAGATTACCGGAGGACGAGGAACCGTATTCGCAACGGGTACACCTATCTCAAACAGTATGGTGGAACTCTATACGATACAGCGATATTTGCAGTACAACACGCTTGTGAAAAACGGGTTGCAGCACTTTGATGCCTGGGCTTCCACTTTCGGAGAAACCATTACAGCAGTGGAACTTACACCGGAAGGAACGGGATACAGAGCAAAGACAAGGTTCGCAAAATTCTATAACTTGCCGGAACTAATGGCGATGTTCAAGGAGATTGCGGACATTAAAACAGCAGATATGTTGAACCTGCCAGTACCGGAAGCAAAGTACCATAACATTGCAGTAAAGCCATCGGAAATGCAGAAGGAGATGGTTGCTTCCCTTGCAGAGAGAGCCGAGCAGGTGCGTGGCGGCGGTGTGGATTCAAGCGTAGATAATATGCTGAAAATCACGAATGACGGAAGAAAACTGGCTCTTGACCAGCGTATGCTAAACGATATGCTGCCTGATTTTGAGGGCAGTAAAATCAATGCCTGCGTCGATAACATCTATCGGATATGGAAAGAAAATGCCGACAAGAAATCGGCACAGCTTGTGTTTTGTGACCTTTCCACGCCGAAGAATGACGGCACATTTTCCGTCTATAACGACATCAGAAAGAAGCTGATTGAGAGAGGTATTCCTGAAAGTGAAGTGAAGTTCATACACGAAGCCGATACGGATATGAAGAAAAAAGAACTGTTTCAAAAGACCCGCAAGGGAGAAGTCAGGGTGCTTCTTGGCTCTACTCAGAAGATGGGAGCAGGAACGAATGTGCAGGATAAACTTATTGCACTTCACGATGTGGATTGTCCGTGGCGACCTTCAGATTTGGAGCAGCGTTCCGGTAGAATTGTCCGTCAGGGCAATGAAAATCCGAAGGTAGATATTTACCGTTATGTAACAGAGCAGACCTTTGATGCATACCTCTATCAGCTTGTGGAAGGTAAGC
>OHQM01000728.1_pt1 | contig 16220 bp, 8 predicted proteins | sample 1577941 | NCBI WGS metagenome assembly OHQM01 (sample SAMEA3879604, study PRJEB24766) | human gut metagenome | biome: human-associated habitat; feature: feces | place: USA | collected 1985/1987
GATTCAAGAGCTGAGGGAGTTGAGTTTCAAACTATCTTATCTGCCTCTCGTTTATTCAGAAGAAGACATCCCCGGTTTGATTGACCGCACCGTGGGCAGGGACGAAAAGACGGATTTCCTTTATCAAGGGAAACATCGTCAGAAACATGACAAGCTCTACAGGAAAAAGAAGTGATGGAGTCCAGCCCCGAATGTTCAAGACGCTCTTTCTCCCTTTTCTTTTTGTGAAAAGATATGCCGGAAACCGGGGGAGTGAAGAAGGCTCGAGTCCGATGGCAAGGCTTGCAATAACCGGTTTCTGGCAAGGGAATTCTGGATTCGTAAAAAAGGAAAAGAGAAACGTGCTGCGCCAGTTGGCAGCTCCGTTCCGCCGGTGGGAGTGGGGCGGGCGGTTCCTTTGGAAGTTTGGAAGCGCCGGAGAGGCGTCGTGTTTTCTCTGGGCAGATTGAGAAGCCAATACGGTTTTTTCGCCATTGACGGAAAGTTTTTTTGACAAAGAAGGGGCAGAGGAGTAATAAACGCGCAGATGCATTTCAGCACTGTACAGCCCTTTTTTAGCAAGAACCGTTATTATGGCAACGGCTATTGGTGGCGCGTACCCATGTCCGGACGGGGGAATCCCGAGGTGCAGTAATAGCATTCAGCTATGACCATTTTTCAAGAACTGCTTTGATTCCTCCGAGAGTCAAAGCAGTTTTTTTATTTTCAACTTACATCATCATCCATGCAAACACCATCCATGATCACTCTCCAACAGCGCAGCCGCCGCCTGAGCGCCGATCTGGAGACCCCTATCAGCCTGTTTCTGAGCCTGACTCAGAACAAAATTCCCGGACTTCTACTGGAAAGCGCGGAAGTGGACGGCAGATGGGGGCGCTACAGCATCATCGCCTGCGATTATCTGATGACCGTTTCCTGTGTAGACGCCAGGCTTTCCCTTTCCATCAAAGACGACCGTCTGGCTTCCCTGAAGGAGCTGGAAGGCATGCCTTACCTGGATGGACTGCGCTCTCTGATGCAACGTCTGGAGCTGGTGGGGGACGATATGAGGCAGGCTCCCATTACGCGGGCTTTGTACGGCTATTTCGGGTATGAAACCGCCGCCCTGTTCCAGCCCAGGCTGGCGCAGGCCATTCCGGCTTCTTCCGCAGAGTCCTGCCTGGTGCTGGCCGGCACCGTGATTGTTTTTGACCATTTGTACAATCGCCTTACCCAACTCAGCCTGGGTGAACACCGGGATTTGTCCCATGCCCCGCTCCATGGGGCGGAGGAACCTTCCGTCGGGGAAGTTTCCCGCACACCGGACCAGGCAGCCTACATGAAGGGGGTAGAGCATATCAAGGAGCTGCTGCATGACGGAGAAGCCATCCAGGTGGTGCTTTCCTCCCAGGCTTCCGCGGAGTTCCACGGAGACGCTTTCATGCTGTACCGCCGCATGCGCAGCATTAATCCTTCCCCATACATGTTTTTCATGCGCCTGCCGGAGGTGACGCTGTTCGGATCTTCTCCGGAACTGATGGTGCGCTGCACAGACGGCAAGCTTCAGCTTTCCCCCATTGCCGGAACGCGCAGGCGCGGCAGGGATGACGAGGAGGATGCAGCTCTGGCTGCCGATCTCCTGAAAGATCCGAAGGAATGTTCGGAACATGTCATGCTGGTGGATCTGGGCCGCAACGACCTGGGCCGTGTCGCCAAGCCCGGTTCCGTGAAACTGGAACGCCTGATGGAGATTGAACGTTTTTCCCATGTGATGCATATGACTTCCCGCGTGACCGCCCAGGTGAACGACGGGTTGGACGTCTTGGACATTCTTGGCGCTGCCTTCCCGGCCGGGACGGTTAGCGGAGCCCCCAAGGTGCGCGCCATGGAAATCCTGGCGGAGGAAGAGCCTCTGCCGCGCGGACCGTACGCCGGATGCATCGGATGGCTGGGATTGGACAAAAACGGCGTCCACATGGATTCCGGCATCACCATCCGCAGCATGTGGGTGAAGGATGGGCGCATCCACTGGCAGACGGGAGCCGGCATCGTATATGATTCCGATCCGGCCGCGGAATGGCAGGAATGCATGAACAAGGGTAAGATTATTGACGTTATTTTGAAAGGAGAAGACCATGTTTCTGTTCATTGATAATTACGATTCGTTTTCGTGGAATCTGGTGCAGGCGTTTTATGCCTTGGGACGCAAGCCCGTGGTGCATGCGAATGACGATCCTCGTATTCTGGAACTGGCGACCAGCCCGGAGCTGGAAGCCGTGTGCATTTCCCCCGGCCCCAGCCATCCGCGCAACGCCGGGCTGTGCCTGGAGTTCCTGAAACGCCTCCCCGCTTCCGTTCCCGTGCTGGGCGTGTGCCTGGGGCACCAGCTTCTGGGCTACTTCGCCGGGGCGGAGGTTTCCCGCGCTCCGTATGTCATGCACGGCAAGAGTTCCGACATCATCCATGACGGCGCTGGGCTGTTTTCCGGGCTTCCCAATCCCATGACCGTGGGCCGCTACCATTCCCTGGTGGTCCAGTCCAAGGAGGACGAGCCGAATCCCCGCTTTACCGTTACTTCCCGCGGGCCGGAAGGGGAAGTCATGGCCCTGCGCTACAATGACCGTCCGTGGGTGGGCATCCAGTTTCATCCGGAATCCATCCTGACGCCGAACGGGCTTCAGCTTCTGGGCAATTTCCCGGATAACGTCGTGCTTTCGGGGCAGAAGGAAAAGCGCATCAGCCGCATTCTGGACGCCCTGGCCGCCGGACAGGACCTGACGGCGGATATGGCTGCCGCAGGCTTTGCGGACATCATGGATGGCCGCATGACTCCGGCCCAGGCGGGCTGCTTTTTGATGGGGCTCCGCATGAAAGGGGAAACCCCGCTGGAAATGGCCCACGCCGTGGGGATTGCCCTGGGCCGCGCCAACCGGGTGGAAGGTTTGGAAGGCGACTGCATTGACGTGGTAGGCACGGGGGGGGACGGCCGCAACTCTTTCAATTGCTCCACAGCCACGGCTCTGACGCTGGCCGGAATGGGATACAGGGTGGTGAAGCACGGCAACCGCGCCGTGTCCTCCTCCTGCGGTTCTGCGGACGCTCTGGAAGGCCTGGGATTCCCGCTGGACGTAGCTCCGGAAGATGTCCGGCGCCTGTTGGACGAGCGGAACTTCGCTTTCCTGTTCGCGCCTAATTTTCATCCTTCCTTCCGCAATGTAGGCCCCATCCGCCGGGAGCTGGGCATCCGCACCCTGTTCAATCTGCTGGGCCCCCTCATCAACCCGGCGCGCCCCACGCACATCCTGCTGGGCGTGGCCCGTCCGGAACTCGTCGAGCTGCTGGCGGAGACGCTCCGCCAGTCCCACATCCGCAAGGCTGCCGTAGTATATGGCGCCGGGGGATATGACGAGGTGACGCCGCTGGGGTCCACCAAGATGATGATCATCCACAACGGCAGGCTGACGCCCATGTCCCTGGATCCCCTGGATTACGGCATCCAGCCCTGCAATCCGGAGGAACTGGCCGTTCATTCCAAGTCGGAAGCCGTGGACGTGCTGAAAAACATCCTGGCGGGGAAAGGCCCGCGTGCCATGATGGACATGGTGATTCTGAATGTGGGGGTAGCCATGTTCCTGCTGGAGGAGCACATGGACCTGTCCGTCTGCATGGCGAAAGCACGGGAAGCCGTCTGCGCCGGCATAGGAAGGAGAACGCTTCATGCTGCTTGACCGGTTCCGGGAAGCCAAGGCGGAGGAAATAGCCCTGCTCACGGACATGGCCTCCCGCCGGGAACTGCCGCGCCCGTGGAAGGGGCGCCGGCCGGATTTCCTGAAAGCCATTGCGGAACCGCCGGACGGGCAGCCCGTGGCGGTCATTGCGGAGTTTAAGCAGTCCTCTCCGTCGCGCGGTGTCATCGCCACCGGGCTGAAACCGGAGGAAGTGGCTGAACAATACGCTGCGGCGGGCGCCTCCTGCATCTCCGTGTTGACGGAAGAACAGTTTTTCGGCGGCCGCATCGGATATTTGGAACGCATGAGCCGCGTCGGGCTTCCGCTTCTCCGCAAGGATTTCATTTTTCATCAGCTTCAGGTGATGGAGACGGCTTCTACGCCGGCTTCCGCTTTGCTGCTCATTGTCCGTCTGACGCCGGATGCACGGACGCTCCGTGTTCTCAGGGAGCAGGCGGAGGCTTACGGCATGCACGCCGTTGTGGAAGTGTTCGACGCTGCGGATCTGGAAATTGCCAGGGACTCCGGCGCGCGCATCATCCAGGTAAACGCCCGTGACCTGGACACATTGAAAACGGACAGGCAGGCCTGCCTGGACATGGCGAAATTCCGCCGTGAGGGGGAGGTGTGGATCGCCGCCAGCGCCATGAGCGCCGGGGCTCATCTCAGGGAAGCCGCGGAAGCGGGGTTTCAGGCCGTACTGATGGGAACAGCCCTGATGGACGGAGGAAGGCCGGGTGAAAAACTGGCGGCAATTTTAGAAGAAACGATATGAAGAAGCATTCATTTGCAATCAAGGTGTGCGGAATTACCCGCCAGAGCGATTTATCAACCGCCATGGGGATGGGGGCCCATTTCTGCGGCTTCATCTTTCATCCCGGAAGTCCGCGTTATATTGCGCCGTCGCGCGCGGCAGCCCTGGACTCCGCCCTGATCCGCCGCGTGGGCGTTTTCGTGAACCAGAACGCGGAGGAAATCATGGATATCATGAAAACGGCCCGTCTGGAATTCGCCCAGCTTCATGGCGCCCATTCTCTGGACTGCGCGCGCCGCATCGGTCCGGAAAAAGTGATCCGCGTATTGTGGCCGGACCGGTATGAATCCGTAGATGCCCTGCAAAGGGAAATGGAGCTATGGGCGGACAGCTGCGCCTGGTTTCTGCTGGATGCCGGCAGCCAGGGCGGCGGCCACGGCGTTTCCCTTGACTGGACCTCCCTGGCGTCTCTGAGTTCCCCCCGGCCCTGGTTCCTGGCGGGCGGCCTTTCCTCCGCCTCACTGAACAGGGCGCTGGAACAATGCTCTCCGGACGGCATAGACCTGAACTCCGGCGTGGAAGCTATCCCCGGCCAGAAAAGCCCGCAAAAACTGCTGGCGGCCCTCAAACCACTCACCCCTTACACTCCTTACCACATCGCATGAAGAAAGAAGGATATTTCGGCAATTTCGGCGGCCGCTTCGTACCGGAAGCGCTGCGCCCCCCGCTCATGGAGCTGGAGGAAGCCATGGACTCCATCATGCCGTCCCGCGAGTACCGGGATGCGCTTCAGGATCTGCTGGTCAATTACGCGGGCCGTGAAACTCCCCTCACGTTCTGTCCTCACCTTTCGGAAAAACTGGGCTTCCGCCTGTGGCTGAAAAGGGAGGACCTGCTGCACACCGGAGCCCACAAAATCAACAACGCCCTCGGCCAGGCCCTTCTGGCCAAAATGATGGGGAAAACGCATCTTATTGCGGAAACCGGGGCGGGGCAGCACGGCGTGGCTACGGCTACGGCGGCCGCCCGGCTTAAAATGGACTGTACCATCTTTATGGGCGCAGAGGATGTAGAACGCCAGTCCATGAACGTTATGCGCATGAAATTGCTGGGAGCGACGGTTTTTCCGATTGAGAGCGGTTCCCGCACGTTGAAGGATGCCATTAACGAGGCTCTCCGCTACTGGATTTCCCATCAGGCGGATACCCTGTATTGTTTCGGTACGGCGGCGGGCCCCCATCCGTTCCCCACATTGGTCAGGCAGCTTCAATCCGTCATTGGGCGGGAGGCCCGCGCCCAGATGCTGGAGCGTGCAGGCAGGCTGCCGGATGTGGTGGTGGCATGCGTGGGCGGCGGCTCCAATGCCATCGGCATGCTTCACCCCTTTGTGGAGGATGAAGGCGTCCGTCTGGTAGGGGTTGAGGCGGGAGGCACCGGTGAGCCCGGCTGTTATAACTCCGCTCCCATCAATCTGGGCAGCCCCGGCGTGCTGCACGGTCATGTGACCATGCTGTTACAGGATGAGAACGGGCAAATACAGCCGTCCCATTCCATTTCCGCCGGGCTGGACTATCCCGGGGTAGGCCCGGAACATGCCTATCTGGCGGAAACGGGCCGTGTCCATTACGGTGTGATTTGCGACGCCTCTGCTTTAAACGCTTTCCAGACGCTCACCAGAGAGGAAGGAATCATTCCTGCGCTGGAATCCTCCCATGCCGTGGCCTGGGTGCTGGACCATGCGGAGGAACTGCCGCAGGGGGGGGACGTCCTGGTCAATCTCTCCGGCCGCGGAGACAAGGACCTGGGAATCGTTAAAAAATATTTGAATCTTTAAGCCGCATTCTTCCATGAATAATATGCAGAAATCACCGTTGCAGAAAGCCGTGGAGAGGGCCCATGCCCTCGGCAGGCGTGCCGTTATCCCTTTCATTACCGCCGGATTCCCGGACAAGGAATCCTTCTGGACGCACTTGTCCCGTATTGACGAAGCCGGGGCGGATATTATTGAGATAGGAGTTCCCTTCTCGGATCCCGTAGCGGACGGCCCGGTTATTGAACAGGCATCCCGGGATGCCCTGGCCCGCGGCGTCAGCCTGAAGTGGATTCTGGACGGTCTGAAAGCCCGCAAGGGCGGTTTTTCAGCCGAACTGGTGCTGATGGGATACGTAAATCCCTTTTACCAGTACGGCCTGGAACAGCTTGCCTTGGATGCGGAGGAGGCGGGCGTCAGCGGTTTCATCGTACCGGATATGCCGTTGGAGGAATCCGGAATGTTCCGGGAGGCTTTCAGTCCCCATGGCCTGACGCTCGTCACTCTGGTGGCTCCCAATACTTCCGTGGAACGCATGCGGGAATACAAGCCTTATACTTCCGGCTTCGTTTATGTGGTCTCCGTGCTGGGAACCACCGGTGGGAAAGCCAGCCTGGAGCGGAGCGTTACGGAAACCATGCGCCGTGCCCGGTCCGTTTTTGATGTGCCGCTGGCGCTGGGCTTCGGACTTCAGACGCCGGACCAGCTGGAGACGCTGCCTGAAGATGCCCGGCCGGATGCCGCCGTGCTTGGGAGCGCTCTGCTCAGGCACATTGGAGAAGGGAAGGACGCCGGGGAATTTTTGGAAAAATGGACCAGAGGTTGAACTGGACGTTTCTCTCTGGTTTTTAAGGATGGGCCTGCACAACTTATTGTGCAGGCCCTTTTTATTTTATCTGGTAATGGGCGGCGAAAATGCGGATTCGCAATCCGCTGTCAAAGGAAAAGAATCAGTTACAACGGTTTTCCGGAATACCCGGAACGTTTTCTCCGTCAAAAAAATCCGGGATTCCCGCCAGCAGATTATGTTAAAGATATGTAACATATTCATTATCAATACAATTATTCTGTTAAAAATTGAATAATATGTGAATAAAATCGAAGCGGATTGCGAATTCCTTATTTATATTCACAATCATATTTCCCTTGCCGTGTTGTGGGAAAGGTTCTTATTTGTTCATTAAATACCTAATTATCAAACGTTTCATGAAATTACACCTCCCTTTGAATTTATTGGCTGCCTTGATGACCTCCTTTTCCGGAGTAACGCTTGGCACCGCCACGCTGGCAGGAGTTTCTGGTCTTTTGGTGACAGCATCACAGTCTTATGCGGCGGATGTCGCCTTTGACGGAACCCAGGTGAATGTGGCGGCGGGAGGCTCGGCCTCCTATGATGTCGGTACTGTTACGGCTTCTACTACCTTGAATTTTGCCGGAGCCGGTACGGCCTCAATCACCAATTTGAACGGGACGGCTCCGGAAGCCATCCTGACGGTAAACCGGGTGGCCAACGGGGGCGCCAGCCTTTCCACCCTGACATTGAACGGGGCAGGCACTTTCAACGGAATCATTTCCCTTTATTCCAACACGACGGGGGGATCTCAGAACAACATCCTGAACCTCAACCACGCGCAGGCCGCCCAATACGCCACGATCAAACTGGGCGGTTACGGTTATACGACGGGCGCTTCCGTCCTGAAAGCCGGCGTGAACACTTCCATCAGCAAGCTGGAGCACAACAATGCCGCGGCTTTGATCACCGGGGAGGGGACCACGCTGACCATCACGGGGGATTCTTCCTCTTACGGCGGCAGTTTCGGCGGCACCGTAACGGTGGACTATACGGGGGGAGGCACCTTCACCCTGGGCAATTCCGACAAGAATACGGCGCTCTCTCCCGCGGCATCTCCGAACGCAACCCTGAAAATCAGCAGAGGCACTCTTTCCCTGTTCTCCGGAAATGTCACCTGGTCCCAAAAACTGGTCATGGGTGACGGTACCACACTGAATATTCAGGACGGACCTCCCGTGACGGGAGCTGCCTCCTACAATGCCGCTTCCATCAATAGCGGCGGTTTTAATTTTTCCGGAGCGGTGACTCTCGGCAGCGGCGTCAACCTGACATCCAGCTGGGGCAAGAACGTAAAATTTTCCGGTGTTCTCACGGCGGCAAGCGGTTTTTCCATCAGCGGCAGCGCGAATGAATATACCTATTACAACCTGCTCAACACCGCCAATGAAATTGGGGGGACGATCGCCATTACGCGAAGCTTTGCCTCTCTGGGCATCGGTGCTTCCGGCTCCCTTGGGACTGCCGCCGTTACTACTTCGGCCAACTCCCAGTACCTGACCTATTACGGCACTGCGGGGGATGTGGCGGATGTCATTGACAATTCCATCACCGGGGCAGGCAACTTCGTCGCCCAGTCGGGCTGGGTGCATCTTTCCGAGAACGTGGCGCTTACGGGAACCTATACCGTCAATTCCGGCGCCGTCCTCTCCAGGGCCGGTTCCATTAACGCCGCGCTTGCCGGAGGCCGGCTGGATGCGGGCGCCGGAACCATGACCGTGACGGGACTGTCGGGAAACGGCACCATCTCCGCCTCTGCGGGCACCATGAATTTCCAGAACGCCTTCACGGTAGGGGAAACGATGGGCATCCTCGCCAACGGTTCCGGGACGATCACGGGCAATGTGACGGTGGATGGAGGCCGTTTGTATTATACTTCCATGGACAATGTCGGCAGCGTGCTGCAGAACGTGACGCTGACTTCCGGCCTCATTGATTTCTCCGGTTTTCAGGAATTCCAGGACTTGTTCGGTTCTGAAGCCCTGGTGAACACCTCCTATAACCTGGGCGTTGATTTGGGGAACGGCTTTACTCTGGCGGATGTTGACGAGTCCCTGTACACAATCAGCACCGTGGACGGAAAAACAGTCATCACGTTTACGGCTTCCGGCGCCCATGAGACCGTCTGGGACCCTGCCTGGGGGCTGGAAGAAGCTCCCTCTTCCGCAACAGGTACGCTGGTAAACCAACAGTCTTTGTCCCTGTACGGCATCCGGGCTTCTTCCATGCAGGAGGGGTTCGGTTCCGTGAATGCCGTCACCGGAACGGGAGACCTGACAGGAGTGACCCTGGCCGGCGGCTACTACAATACTGCGTCCAATGCCACGGCTACGCAAATCACCACCGGCATCTGGACGGATGTGCTGGGGGGCAATTACAATCTGATTATCGGCGGCAGCTATGCCAACAACTGGAGCGGTTCCGGCAAGTGGAACGTTACGGGAGACGTCCATACCCAGATTCAGGGGGACACCTCCGTCAACTGGGTCGTGGGAGGCAACTACAAGGACGGCCAGGCGGCAGGCATCACGGGAAACGTTTACGTATCCGTGGACGGGAATGCCGTCATTAAAGGCAGTTTGGTAGGCGGAGGCACGGCAGCCCATAATTCCGTAAACAACCTTGACGGCAGCACATACGTCGTCGTGCGCAGCATGCAAAGCGTCACGGACGAAACCATTTCGCTCAACTCCGTTGTCCGGGGCTTCATCATCGGCGGCAGCACTTATGAAGCCAACTCCTCATCCCGTGCCGCCATTACCGGAAGCACCAATGTGACGATTGATTTGGGAACGGCCTCCGGCAGCTTTGTCAAGAGCATCGTGGGCGGTTCCTATTCGGGAGGTTCCGGGGCGTATACGATAGGAGGCGATTCCAGCGTCAGCATTACCGCCGCCAGTGACGCCGTCTTTACCGGGGCTGTCTATGGCGGCGGCTACGGCACCTCCGGAACATCCACCGTCAGCGGCAATTCCAGCCTGACGCTGGATGGCGGCACTTATACGGGAGCCCTCTATGCGGGCGGCGGCGGGGCAAGGTCCGCTGTGAACGGGGACGCTACTCTTACCGTTAAGAAAGCAGTATTCCGTACGGGCAGTACGCTGAATGCATCGGAGGGTACGGTAGGCGGCACCTCTTCTTTGCTGCTGGGAGGTTACGGCAATACGGCGGACCATGCCATTTCCTTCTCCAATACGGCTGTGACCGGTTTCGACATCGTGACCATGTTCCAGGATTCTTTCTTTACGGGGAATCTGAACATGACCGGTTCCAGCGTGCTGGCGCTGGCGGGAGGGGCAGGAACGGGAATCAATCTGGACGGCTCGTTCTCTCTTTCCGCTGAAGGGGAACTGAACCTGGATCTTTCCGAATTCGGAACCCTGACAGACGGCATGTCCGTCCTTTCAACTACGGGCCTGTCCAATATATCTTCCATCAGGGCTTCCTTTGCTGACGGCGTGGCTGGGTCCATCACCATTTCCGACAACGGCAAAGACCTTGTCTATACGGCGGGAACCCTCCTTTTGTGGGAGGGGGGTGAAAACGGCGTCTGGAGCGCGGAAAATGTCTGGACGGACGGCGGCGCTCCCGCCACATATGCGGATGGTATGGCGGTTTCCTTTGCGGACCAGGCCGGAGTCGCTAACTCTGTCGTACAGCTGGATTCTGAGGTTTCGCCAAGCTCCATGCTTGTCCGCAACTCCACTACCCGTTATGAACTGACGGGGACGGGAGAAATTACCAATACGGCCGTCACCAAGGAAGGCACGGGAACGTTGGTCCTCGGCACCTCTTCCATACTCGGCACGGGTACTACTGTGGCTGTGTCGCAGGGTGTTCTGGCATTCGGTTATGATACTGCTCTTCCCGGCACGGGGGTAACCTGGGAGGCCGGTTCCTTTTTGGGTGCGGCCAATGGAGCGACGGTGACGGTGGATTTGGGAACCGTCACTAACCCGGTATTCTCCCTTTCTCCGGATGCCAACTCTTTCATCACTCTGGCGACTCCGTCCGACATCGTTTTCGGCAATGCCATTACTGGGGAAGGAACTGTCCGGAAAACCGGCACGGGCTTGCTGAAACTGACGGGGAGCAACTCCGGCCACATCGTGGTGCAGGAGGGCAACCTCCAGATAGGGAACGGAACCTCATCCATCCGCTGGGGAAGCGCGGGTTCTTCCGTCACCCTGGAAAACGGCACGTCGCTGATTATTGCCGGCAACAGTTCGGGAACCTCCCACCATACCATCAACTCCGATTTGATTTTGGGAACAAACGCGTCCGACGCCGTTTCCCTGAAATGGGTGGACGCCTCCCAGGCAAGCGCTGCGGACTATCAGCATAGCTTCACCGGAACCGTTACCGTCAACGGGGCGGTCTCCCTGGTGGGCAGGGACAACTGGGCCAAGGAAATGGGCTTCACCGGAACGCTCACTGGAGCCGGTTCTCTGACTTACAGCCGCGGAGCGGGCGACGGCAGGTACAATTCCAACGGAAAGCTCATCATCAGCGGAGACGCTTCCGGATTTACCGGAATGATCACCATGAATGCTTCCAACGGCTATAGCGCCGGGCTGGATCTGCGCACTTCCATCTCTCAGGGTGGCGTCACCCTGACATCCGGAACGGACACGACCGGATTCGCTTTCATGCGCGTGCTGGGGGATGTTGAAATTGCCTCTCTGGACGGAACGGAAAATTCCCAGGTGGGAGCCGTAGGCGGTGCGCGCACGCTGACGGTGGGGGCCGGCACGTACAACGGCACGCTCACAGACCGTGGTGTTGCTCTTGGGTACGGAGCCACTTCCATTTCGTATGACGAATCCGGCGTCCTGTCTCTGACCAAGGTCGGCGAGGAAACGCTGACGCTGGGCGGGACGGTCAGCTACACGGGGCTGACGGATATTCAGGGGGGAACGCTCGCTCTTACTGCTTCCGGGGCTACGTCCCTGGGGAATATCACGATGGCGGCCAATACGCGGATGACGACTGCGGGCGCCCTGAACCTGGCGGCCAACTCTACGCTGACACTGGATATCAGCTCCGCCCTCGAAGTGGGCGGCGCTTTCGGGGCTGGAACGTTCAATCTTACGCTGAACGGGCTTGAAGGCATTACGGATGCCGGGGAATATACCCTGATTTCCGCCGCCAGCGGTCTTGATGCCGCCAGCGCCGTCTTTAACTGGGCCGGATATACTGGGGACGAAACGCTGATTTATGAACTGGAGCAGACGGGAACATCCCTCAAGCTGGTAGTGACTTCCGCCGGGGACGTATGGATCTGGCAGGGAGCGGAAGGAGTGACCTGGAGCGATGCGAACACGGGCGCCATGTGGGGCATTGAAGGTTCCACGGATACGGCTGCCGAGAAGAATCTGATCTTCAACAGTACCGGGGCGGGAACCGTCACCCTGTCCGGAGCGGTGAATCCTGCTTCCATCACAGTCAACAATGCTGCCGGCAGCGATTATGTCTTCGTTTCCGACGGCACCGGAAAAATCGCCCAGGGAACGCTGACCAAGCGCGGCGAAGGGAAGCTGGTCCTTAATTTGGACAACACGGGTTGGAACGGGGATATTTCCGTCCAGCAGGGCGAACTGGTAGCCCAGGTCGCCAATTCCCTGGGATCCGGAGCCATTACCGTTACGGACGGCGTGCTCACTCTGGCTACGGCGGACGTTCAACCGGGAATGGGCATGATCAACCTGCAGGGCGGCCGCCTCAATTTGGCTTCCGGCTCTTTTGCCACGGCGTTTACCGCAGACAACATGACGTGGACGGGCGGTTCCATGACGCTGGGCGAGGAAGTGGCCGCTACCGTCGCCAAGGCTCTGGCCAATGGAAAAGCCGTGGAATTGGCGGACGGTTCCGTACTGACGGTCAGCGGGGCTAATGATAACTCGGCTCTGAACCTGAATGCCTCCGGTTCCGGTACCGTTTCCGTGGGACTGGGAACCAGCTATGGGGCCAATGTCCTGAATATGAGCACGGAATTTCAGGGGATCCTGTCCGTGACATCCGGCTATTTCCAATTGAATAACGTAACGATGGGGGCGGACGGCATCTTGAAACTTGCGGATTCCAACGTCCGTACGGAATGGAACGGAACAGCCGGAGGAACGTTTGCCAATGACGTTGTCTTTACGGGCAACCAGGTCTTTGCCACCAAGGATTTCACCTTCAGCGGCGATTTGAGCGGAACGGCGTTCTCCACCCAGGGAGCGGGCAATATTACCCTGGCGGGCGGCGTCAACCTGGACGGGCAGCTCAAGGTGCACCGCGGCACGGTTACCGTGAATTCCGCCGATGTGGCCAAGCTGGGGGACAGCATTGACATCCAGAACAACTCCACGCTGGCCTTTGCCCGCGATTTCTCCTACGGAGGCGTCATCAGCGGTACGGCCGGCAGCACGGTATCCGTAAACGCCGGAACGCTGGAACTCACCGGAGCGAACACCTTCCTGGGCGCACTCTCCATTGCGGGCGGCGCTACGGCGCGGCTGGGTGACGGAAGTGTCTGGGCCGGGTCCCTCTCCGGAGCTGGTTCCCTGGTTATTGACACTGCTGGAGAGATAACGCTGGCGGCCGGCAACACCGGGTTCACCGGTTCCACGACGCTCTCCGGAACGGGCACCGTCACCTTGGCGGGGGCCGACTCCCTGGGGTCCGGACGGGTCACCGTCAATAACGGTGTTCTCAATCTGTCCTCCCTGGATGCGGCCAACGTTATTCTGATTACGAAGGGAAGCCTGGCAAACGCGGAAGCCAAAACCGCCGGAAACGTGGAAGTGGCCGCTTCCGCCGGAACGCAGGGAGCCCTGAATACCATCAATCTGGGCGGCCTGTCCGGCTCCATGGTCGGCTCCATCGTCATGGAGGATTACTCCCGGCTTACAGGCGTTTCCGGTGCTCTGGACATGACGGGCAAGACGGTGACGCTGAAACTGGATTCCGGCAGCCTTACAGCGGGCGGAACTACCGGACAGGGCGTTATTGATGCGGACAGCCTGACGCTTTCAGCCGCCACAACAACCATCAACCTCAGCAACCAGGGTGTTCTGGACCTGCTTGCCGCCAACCGGGATTCCACTGACGGCGTAGGGCTTGTACTGACAACGGGAACCCTGGCTGTGGATAATTTCAAGCAAATCGGATTCTCTCCTCTCCTGGCTTCCCTCGGCTATACCGTGACGGAAGTCCTGGGTGCGGACGGGACGCTGATGGTCAGCGGCAATACGGATCTTGTCTATCTGGTGGACACCACCCCCAATTCAGACAACCCCAATATCAGCGATTACGCCGCGCTGGATCCCTACAAGGCTGTCGGCATTAATGGCACCACGCTTCATGTGAGCCTGAACGGGGCTCCGGAAGCCTCCCGGAATGGGGACGGTCTGAAAGTCAGCAACCTGGTTGGCAGCGACGGTGCGCTGACCGTGACGAATACGGCGGATGATGCGGCTTCCAACCACGCCGTGGTGGATCTGGTTCAGGATGTTGACGCCGGCGGCAACAGCTACGGCGGAACCATCAGCGGGGACCATGTGGATTTTGTCAAGAAAGGTGCGGAAACCCTCACCGTAGAAGGAAACTTCACCGGGAATGACTCCAGTCTCAGTTCCTCGGAGGGAAATATCATCCTGAACGGTGCAGGCAATAGCCTTACTACGCTGGAACTCGCGGGCGGAGACATAACGCTGGGCGGACGGAATGACGGCGCCTCCCGTGTAACCACGGTGGAGACGCTGGCTGCCGGCGCGGGAGGGGGAACCCTGAATTTGGGTAACGGAGCCCAGATGGTTCTTACCGGCCAGCAGGCCGGCAGCCATGTCACGGAAGTGACTATCTCCGGGGACGGTACGCTGACCTTGGGTGGTACGGGAACAGACTCCTCCCTGACACTGGGCAACGGCTCTTCCCTGAACGGTGTCCTGCTGGATATCCGTGAAGGGTCCGCCCTGTCCGCTGCAACCGGTTCCGTGAATACCGTTTCCGGACTGGAGGGCGGCGGAGCTCTGAAGCTGAGCGGTGCGGAAATGACGATCAGCTCTTCCGATTCCCATACCTTTACCGGTACTCTGGACGGGGCATCCGGAACGCTCAACGTCAAATCCGGCAACGGAAGCGTCCAGACTATCAAGGGTGCGGGCAATGCAGGTTATCACCTGAATGTGAGTGACGGCGGCGTGCTGACCCTGGCCGGAGCGGCAGGGGAGGGCGGCAATCCCGCCCAGGCTTCCTATCAGGGGATTACCGTGAACGGCGGCACGCTCAATATCGGCAGCGCAGACGATCCCAAAACCCAGCTGACGCTTGGCTCGGACGGCTTGAGCGTGACAGGGGACAGCACAGTGGCCATTACCACTTCCTCCACAACGGTGGACGGCCTGGGCAATCCCTTTGTCACCTCCAGCGGAAATATTACGCTGGGAGACGGGACGGGGGAAGTCACGCTGGTCATGAACAATCTGGATACCCTGGTTTCCGGGAGTTCGGAAACGCTGAATATGGAATTGTTCAAGACAACGGACGGCGCGCTGGTGTCCCTGGGTGACAATGTCACCCTCCAGGACATGATTCTTGGTTCCATGTATGAAAACCTGGAGCTGACCACCAATGACAGCATGACGGCCATCATCCTCACCGGTACGGCGCGCACGGAAAACATTTTCCGTGACTCTTCCCTGACGCGGAATGCCGCTACTGGAGCGGACATCCTTTGGAATTCCCGCTATCACATGGAGGAAGGCTCTGCCTTGCGCGATTTCTATACCTCTGTTCTTCTCTCCCAGAATTCAGGCGACTATTCCGGCGCCGCCCGCAAACTGGCCGCCGCCGCCGGCAGCACGGTTACCAGCCTGGGCATCGCCCAGCGCGACTCCCTGCGCGACCAGATGGGCTGGATACGCAACCGCGTGGCGCAGATGGGCGTTAACCCTGCATATGTCCATGAAGACATGCCCTACTTCCATATGTGGATGCAGGGAACCGGGTCTTATGCCAAGCTGGACACCAGGGGGGATGAAAGCGGCTACGAACTCACCACCTGGGGAGGCACGGTAGGCATGGACGCGGACCTCAGCGACCGCCTCACGGTGG
>OHQM01000745.1_pt1 | contig 15984 bp, 10 predicted proteins | sample 1577941 | NCBI WGS metagenome assembly OHQM01 (sample SAMEA3879604, study PRJEB24766) | human gut metagenome | biome: human-associated habitat; feature: feces | place: USA | collected 1985/1987
AATACATGGGCAGTGATGGCAGGATTCTCCAGTACAGCTATGATATCTCCTGCTTTTATGGTTTCACGGTCTTTTCGATATACCTCCTGAATTTTTCCACTTCCTCTTGCCACGATCCATACGGGCGGATGCTCTGTGGTGATGGTGATCCCGGCACTTACTATATCCGGGTATTTGAAGAAAGAGCCGCCGATGAAGAGCAGTGCCAATACCCCGAAGAATACGGTTATTCCCCACCTGATCAATGCGTGTGGCGGTCGCGTCAATATCTCCTGCACCTCCTCACACCTCAATTCTATGTCCTTTTCTTCTTGTTTCTTCATAACTCTCAACTCTCCATTTTCAACTCTCCACTTATTAAAGTTCCAATTGGTTCTTCACCAGCTTGTAATATCTTCCTTCCAGAGCAATCAGCGCTTCATGCGTTCCGGTCTCTGCTATCCTGCCCTGTTCTATGACGATGATTTGTTCCGCATTCCTTACGGTGCTCAACCGGTGGGCTACCACTACGGATGTCCTGCCTTTGAAGAAGGTTTGCAGGTTGTTCATGATAGTGCGTTCGTTGTTGGCATCCAGTGCATTGGTTGCTTCGTCGAAGAAGATGAATTCCGGGTCTTTGTACACGGCGCGGGCTATGAGTATGCGTTGTTTCTGTCCCTGACTTAATCCGTGCCCTTCCTGTCCTATCTTAGTATTGTATGCTAAAGGCAATTCTTCTATGAAATCGTGTATATTTGCCACTTCAGCAGCATGGCGCAGACGTTTCTTGTCGATATGCTCTACTCCGGGTGCAATGTTACCGGCAATACTGTCGGAGAAGATGAAACCATCCTGCATTACTACGCCGCACCGCTTGCGCCACTCGCGAATACTGTAACTTCCCAGTGGAGTATCCCCGATGAAGATATCGCCGCTTGCGGGCGGGTAGAATCCTAACAGTAATTTAACGAGTGTTGTCTTTCCGCTTCCACTCATACCTACGATGGCAGTTTGTTTACCTGGTGGAATCACCATGCTTACATTGTCTAACGTAGGATATTCGCTGAGCGGATCATATTTGAAGTTAAGGTTCTGGAGTCTTATTTCTTTTCCTTTCGGGATTTCCCGTATCAGTCCGCGCGTGGGATCTTCTTCATCCGGTTTGTCACGCACTTCGCTGAGGCGGTTCATGCTGAGGCGTGCATCCTGCATATCGCGTGCAAAAGCGATGAGCTCGTTTACCGGGCTGTTCAACTGTCCGATGATGTATTGTACGGATAGCATCATACCCAGCGTCATTTCCCCTTTCACTACCAGACTTGCCACAAGTGCGGTTATCAGTAGGTTTTTGCATTGATTAATTAACACTGCTCCCGAATCCTGATACTGTCGTAGGGCAAGGCTTTTGATGTTTACTTTGAATAGCTTTGCTTGTATTCGCTCCCATTCCCAACGTTTCTGTTGTTCGCAGGCACTGAGTTTTATTTCCTGCATACCGTTCACCAGTTGCACTACCGTGCTTTGATTGGCACTTTGCTGGGCAAAACGCTTGTGATCCAGTTCGGCACGCTTCTTCATGAATAGCCAGACGTATGCAACGTACAGGGCACTTCCTCCCATAAAGATAAGGAATATCATGCCACTGTATACCAGTAGCACAATGCCGAAGATGATAATATTGAATACGGAAAAAATAACGCTGAGGCTACTTCCCGTCAAGAAATCCTGTATGCGCTTGTGGTCGTTGATGCGTTGCAGGATGTCTCCTGTCATTTTGCTGTCGAAGTAGCTGATAGGCATCTTCATTAGCTTGATAAGGAAGTCTGATATGAGGGCAATGTTGATGCGTGTGCCTAGATGTAACAGTATCCAGCCCCGTATGAACTCTACGGCACTGCTGCTGAAAGACAGCATCAACTGGGCAATCAGCACCAGATAGATAAAACCGAGATTCTGGTTGTTGATGCCGAAGTCTACTACCGATTGTGTGAGGAAGGGTAACATGAGCTGTATCATGCTGCCCAGTAGCAGACCTAAGAATAACTGCCCTACCAAGTTCCGGTACGGACGAAGATAGGAGTAGAGGAAACTAAAGCCTCTGCGATTCACTTCGTCTCCCTCGTCCTCTATTGTATAAAATTCGGGTGTGGGTTCCAGCAACAACGCCACACCTGTGTCTTCTTCGTTCTTTCGGGAACTCAGCCAGCAATTACAAAATTCTTCTTTGGTGTATTTTAGCTTTCCTGCACCGGGGTCGGCCACCCAAACATGCTTGTCGTTGAGCTTATATACTACGACAAAGTGCTGCTGGTTCCAATGTATGATGCAGGGTAAAGGGGCTTCCTGTAGCTTTTCATAACCCACTTGTACGCAAATGCTGCGAAAACCAATCTTTTCTGCCGCTTCGCTGATACCAAGCATGGATACCCCTTCACGGGTGATGAATGATTTTTCCCTCAACCCTTCCAGCGAATAACGTTTGCCATAGAAGGCGGCTACCATGCGGAGGCAGGTAGGACCACAATCCATGGCGTCATGCTGAGGATAGTAAGGAACAAATGTCATTGCATTATCTTATCTAATACTTCTTTTAAATCTGAAATATGGCTGGGACGTGGTAAATTCTTATGCAGAATTTTACCATCTGAGTTAAGCAATATGTATCGGGGTATTGTGAATTCATCACTTCCATATATTTGTTTCTGAATACTCTTTTGTAATTCGGAGGCTGCCAGTAAGTGAAAGCCGCTTAATTTATAATTATTGATGCATTGTTGCCAACTGTCTTTTTGTGTGGAACTATCGATAGATATATATACTACAGATATGTCTTTATAAGTACTTAGTAGTTCATTCAACTCTTTTTTATACTTGAATTCATGTCTACATGGCATACACCAACTTGCCCATAAATCAATGAATATATATTTGTTTTTAAGCTCCGATATAGTTCTGAGTTGTGATAAGGAATCTATGTTCTGTTTGATGTACGAGCAAAAGAAGTCTTTTGAATCTTCTTCATTTCGGCTTTTATCATTAATAATAGCGGTATATTGACTATCAGGGAATTTCTCATTGAAATATTTTCGGACTTTAGGAAGGTTCATTACCGGCGTGTTGCGTTCTAATTGGCGGAGATATGCTTTCCCCAATAAAACAGGATGCATATCTATAGGTGTATATAAAATATTTCTATAAGGTCCGAATATGTTTTCCTCACATTCTTCTGGTGCTTCTTCCCCGTAGTAGAACACCAGATATTGGGAGACGAATAAATCATAATCATATTTTAATGTTTCCCGGCTAAGTAGTGCAGTGGTTTTAAATAGATTATCTATTTGATTGACTATTTCTGTACTATCTTTAATAGCAGTGACTTTATAATCTTCTATCTCTAATATACTTCTTAGGAGCAAAATTAGATAGCTGTTGTATTGTAGTAGAATTTCTTTTCCTAATTTATCGATAAAGTCCTGAGACGTGGTTGTGCTTAGTGGTATTTCGTTTATGGCTTTCATTGTCGGAAGAATGATATTCTTCTGTATTTCTGGTATAATCGTGTTGAATTCTCTTTTTTGCCCAACATATTCGTTTATTAGTTCTTCCATTGGTCCCATATAGAGGTCATAATGGGAGGCGTTTGTGAATTTGTCCTGTAAGTATTTTAATCCATCTTGATTGCTTCCTACAAATGTTATTTGTTTATTATTGATGTGTATCTTTAAAGAGTCATTTGGAAAAAGAATAACCTCACATTTCGTTCCTTGTGAGAATTGGCAATATATAAAATTAAATGAGACGATGTCTGTACTATAAATACATGGCTTATTTGTTGTAACTTTAAGTATTGTTGTTGGTAGTTGATTATTGTATCCTCCATCTATAGGCTCATAGATAGAAATTTCGCAATCTTGTTCTGTCGAAAATAGAATAGTTGCGTTTTGCGCATGACCACTTATTGGTAATAAGAGCATGAAAAAAAGAGAGAAGAGTTTGTATTTCATAATTATCTGTTTAAAAAGGGGGATGTGCCAGAAGTTATTTAGTATATCACAAACAAATAATTGTTTATCTACATACTGTGTAACTTTTGGCACACTCTCTTTAAGAGTTTTTACTTAGGATCGTCTACTGCTTGCTACAAGCCCAGTCGCCGCCATTACATCTTTTGGCCATTACATTTTCAACATTTACTGTCTCATTTACTATTATGGTAAATGTTGAACCACCTGCGCAATGACAGTTTTCTACATGTCCGGCTCCTCCTCCTCGGAGTCCATTCATAGCCACTTTGCGTAATTGAAATTTTAGAAATTCTTCTTTCATATCATTTAGCATTTTAAGTGAAATGACTTGAGTGATATTTTGCAACCGTCACTCTTATCGGCTATTGTGTCTCGAGAACAATATCTTTATGTTAATACATACTTTAGATTTTCTATCTGATATATGTATGGTAAGTAATGTTTATTTGCAATTATAGTGGGCGTTTCATTTATTTGTTGTTGTAAGCAATATAACTGTTGCTGTTTCCATATTTCCTTCGATTTATCCGTTATACGATTAGGATTTTCTATGTGATGGTTTTTATGCCATTTTAATAATGAATCCATGGCCTTTTTCCAACTTTCTGTAAGATAGATTGAGATTATTATTTGTGCAACTTGTTTTCCCGTGTCATCTCCCGGGAAAGTCAATAGCACTAAAGATATAGGCTGTTCATCAGCAATTTTTTGAACTTGTAAAAGTGTCTTTGCGCAGTTCTTGCAATTAGGATTAGTGACAAATAATAATTGATTCTCACCTGTTACATCATTGTGTAAAGTAATGTCATGCTTCGGCATTTCTCTAATTTGGGGTTCTTGGGCTAAAATGGCTTGAAATATTTGAGGGTTTAGTAAGCCTGAGAAATGAGTCTTGAGCTGCTTTCTTTCTTCATTATAGCTCAGCAATTTCTTTAGTTGTATCCAAATTATTAAATAAATGCAGCTTATAGTAATAATGAGAAATACTGTTTGTATAGAAAGTACCTGATTATATTGATCTTTTATTAAATATAAAGTAAGGCAGTTACTCCATACTATCAAGTTTATAACCATACAGAGCATGCATCCTTTACGGATTATAAAGATCTGATAGATTACGGAGAAGATAGTAAATCCTATTGCGGTAATATTACATATTAAACTGATGTAGTAAAAGTCGTATGGGCGGATAAGGGTAAATAGCAATAAAGTGCTGAAGTAGAATAATGATAATTCTCCTAATCCTATCCCTATAATATGTGAACCTTTAGAATGTAATACTTCATTGCAATCAATAGCTTTGCCTATGTGGCAGAAGTGGTGCAAGAACTTACTATTGACAGTTTCTTTATAGAGAATCGCGGAAGATACGAGAATTCCTATACATAACGTAAATAAGTAGAGTACCATTCCCGTTGAGTAGCTACTACTTGTACTGTATAATATAAGCAGGATAGTAGCGGTGGCAGCTAATAGTAATTGATATCGCTGAATCCAATCGACTGCATTTTTCAGCCAACAGTTCTTTTCTTGATTGGTTCTCTCTGTTACTTCGCTAACTAATACACCGCCTGTCCACTTTTGTAAGAATTGTTGTTTGCTTACTCTCATGTGTTGGGAATGAGGTATAGTAATAGTGATATATGCTTCTTCTATCTCCTCAACCAAGCAAAAAGGAGAATCATTATCATTAGTGATAACAATACATGGAGCTTCCAATTTTTCAAGATATTCTTTGGGAAGTTGATATACCGCATTGTTGATGTGAAGTGAGTCCAGTGCATCGCTGATGCCTCGCATACTGTTGCCCAACGGATTGTCGAGCAAACGATGTACGGTCATCTTACTCACTTTTACGTGTAATTCGCGTAAATAGTGATAGAGTATTTCACTGGTGTTATCAACTCCCAACATAATGTCTCTCTTTTAAATTTAAAGCATAAATTCACCCTCTAAAGAAATAGTATCTGAAACAATTTCTATATAGTATGTTCCTGAATCTTGCATAGTCAGGTTTACGGAGAGTGCAGCCGGGCTTATATATTCCTGTGAGTAAATAGTTTCGCTGGTAGATTCTTTGGTAATCTTGATGGTGACTGCTGGCATCACTTCTTCAAAAGATATGGATACTACTTTATTATATAAGTAAGCATGTGCAACTTGTGGGATAAGACTTCTATTTATAGGTTTGTTCGGTTTAAAATCCTTTAGTGGAATTTCTCTTTCTGTATTGTTATATTCCATCGTACTTCCATTTTCCTGTGCTTGGATGGAGCAAACAATAGTAAATGCGGTGATTAATATGATCAAAAGTGTTTTCATAAAATTATTTTTTTGATTATGTTATGTGTGCAAATTAAGAGATTGTTATTCATAAAAACAACTTTGGAGGTGTGTAGTTTTTGTGTAGTTTTGCTTTCTCAGATGTAGTTTCTGTGTAATATGAAGCCTCTTTTTCAGATAGAAGTGATAGCTTTAATGAAATTATCATTTTTGTCAAGTTGCATTTTCTTTTCAAGAATGCTACTCCGTCTTTTATATATGCTATTAGGGGTTCTGCTTAAAATGGCTCCAAGTTCCTGTATGGAAAAGCCTGACAAGTGGATGCAACAAAAGAAAATGTCTTTATCAGTCAGTAATGGAAAGTTCTTTCTCAGGTGTGAAGTATATTCGGGAATCAAACAATTAATCTCCTTTATTAAGGACTTCTGGTCATCATTTGTTAATTCCGGTTTTTCTGTTAGCTTGGCATTAATGTCATTTTGATGATTCAATATGCTTTGTGCTTTCATATAGAAGGTAGTTTCTTGTAATTGGCCTTTTACTTTTTCTATATCTATTTCCATTGTCCTTATACTATTTTTCTCAGATGATACTTTCTTGTATTTATATTGTCTTATAAATAGATAGCTCCCTACTATAAGTATGCATATACTGATATATAATATCCATCTTTTTATGGGGATATCAGACCTATATTGGGGTGGGGTAGGAGAATAAAACGTGCTTGTCGACAATATATAGAGATTTTGATTGTGTGCACTATCTTGATAGGCAGAGTAAAGCCTCTCCAGTTCAAGTGATTCTTTTAATTTGTTTAATTTTTTTGCAATATCGGCAAGGCGCATATAAGCATTGGCTTTGGTGACGTATTCTTGGGTATGCAAGGCTTTATTGAAATAGAACTGGGCAGAATCATATAGTTGTGCTTTATAGTAGGCGTCTCCTAACAAGAGGTATCCTTTGGTATATAATGTAGTGTCAGTTAAGAGGGTAAAGTTTTCTTTGGCGTATTCTATAGCCTCTTTACCTTTTTGCATTCTACTATACAAAGCACTTAAGGAAGATGCAATGTCAGCTTTCAACATATTGTAGGGAAAGTGTTTTGTAAGTTCTGAGGCTTGTAATAGTAATGATTCAGCGTGCTGGTAATATGCTTTTCCTTTTTCTATATTTATACTTCCGCGTTTGGATAAAGCTTCAACCAAGTTGAGTGTATCTTTTTGCAAGGCTGCTTGTTGCTGTAGTAACTGATATATGGAGTCAGCCTTGTTATAATGGTTTTCTTGATAGTAAATGTTGCCGATATTGTTATATATCAATGATAATAGCTTTGACCTTTCGCTGCACTTGGCATAATTGGCAGCATCTATGTACAGGTGTAATGCATGAAAATAGTTATTCTGATCTCTTAGCACACCTCCCCAATGGTAATGAGCTTTAGCCTGCATTGGTATGTCCCTAATAGAGTCGTAATATTGCACTGCAATCCGTATCAGTGAATCATCAGTTTGCACGATATAATTTTTGTCTCTTGCTTGTGTCAGCAATAAAGCATAGTAAGCTTGGTTCGCTTGCGTGCCCAGTTGTTGCGGTTCTATACTTTCCAGTATGTGCAAGGCGCTGTCCGGATACTCTTCCATCACTGAATCTGCTTGTACCAACAAGGCGTAAGGTTGGTGGCATTGAGTACATGAAGTGGATGAAAGAAATCCTAGCAGCCATATTATGATATAGAATATTCGTTTCATTTTAGTCGTTGTAAGGTTGGTTAAATGCAAAAGTATCTTTTTTTTAGAAATATGACTAATTTAATTGTACCTATTTGAGAATACTATTGAAATAATTTCATTTTGTCATTTTGTATTTTTAATTAGCTGAGAATGCTTTATTCCTGTACGGTTGCTCATTGTGGCGGAAATATGGAAGTGAAAATAAGCAAATGCCAGGTTGATAGTGTGATATCGAAATGCTTACATTTATTATAGAACTCAATGTACCTTAAAAGTACACTTATAGGTGAAAGTTATGATGCAAATAGGTCCGCTACCTATAAGTAGTAACCCTTTTACCCGTAAGTAGTAACCCTTTTGCCTATAAGTAGTAACCTTATTGACCGTAAGTAGTAACCCTTTTCTGCATAAAGAGCTTTCTAATCTGCAAGTATATGCAATAATGGAGTATCTTTATGCTTTATTTATTCGTAGAATACTCTGGGATGTAAATTTTAGAACTGATGTGTGTTACTTAAAATGTGAATATGCTGTCGTTCTGAACGTAAAGTAATCGATGTTGTGTCTTTTGTGTATTTGAAAGCTGTCTTCCTTTATAGGTGTAAATTTAGCCACCGCCATCTGACACGGCAGCTAAATTTATAGGAACTGTTTCCTTTATTTATCGGTGGTAGGCGTCAGCAAGTATTTCAACTCTTCCAATTGATAAACGCTTGGCATATAATGTCCGTTGATGACAACTGACGGAGTATGACTGATGTTATTCCGTTCGCAGTACTCTTGTTGTTGTCTCCAAAGCAGTTGTGCAACATCGTTAATATTGTATCTCTCTACATCAGGTATCTCCTGAACTTCAAACCATACTTCCAGCAAGTAAGTAGCTTTGTCCCAGCCTTCTGAGAGGTAAGCGCTGAGAATGGTTTGTGCTATATGTGCGCTCAGGCGGTCGTTTGTATAGATAACCAGTGAGATGGATATGTCTGCTGATATTTCCCGGATATGGTGATGTACTTTGGCGCACGCTTTACAATTGGGGTTTACCACTACCATTAACCTGTCTTTTGTGTTATCGGTAGAGTTGTGCAGAGCTATATCCGGGTGGATCATCGTTCTGACTTTAGGTTTCAAAGCCAGGAGTTTCTGAAAAGTGATCGGATTGAGCAGACCGGATAGCTTGTTTTTCAGAAAGTGTTTCTCTTTGTCCGAAGAAACAAGTGCTTTAGCCTGTATCCAGAAAATCACGCATATAGTGCTGACTGCAATCATTGAAAAGAGAATTCGTATTGAAAACCTCCACTCAAAGTTATTCCTTATGATATAAAGCGCCACGGCAGTCAGCCAGACCGAGAAGGTAGTGAGCATGCAAAACAGGCACGCTTTACGAATAAAGAATATCTGATATATGATGGAGTATAAAGTGAATGCAATTGCAATGAAAACAGACAGGGCTGCCAGAAGATGGAATTCCTTTGGGCAGACAGCTGTGAAAAAGAACATGGTTGTGAAATACATCCACGATAATTCTCCAATACCTATTCCTGCAATATTTGCACCTTTGGATTTGAGTACCTCATTACAATCTATAACTTTCCCTATGTGGCAGAAGCGGTGTAGAAAGTGATTATCTATCATTTCTCTGTATAGAATGATAGTAGAGATGAGAATACCACAGACCAGCGCGGAAAGATAAAGTGGTAATCCTGTGGGGTAGTTTCTACTCCAGATTGAAGAAAAAACTAAGAGAACGGATATAATTCCCGCAATCAGTATCCTATGTTGCCGGCACATATAATGAATATTGCTAAGCAGGCAGTGAGATTCACAGACTGTTTTTGAAGTTGTTTCGCCAAATAGGACAGTTCCTGTCCACTGGTGCACAAATAGCTTTCTGCTTATTGGCATGTGGCTGACCTCGGCTGTCGTGATGATGAGCCGGTCCGGTTCTATCTTTTCGACAAGGCAGAATGTGGAATGGCTTGTTTCCAATTGGGTGATAAACGGACCATGCAACTTCTCCAGATACTTCGGTTGAAGTTGGTAAACTACGTTATTTACATGAAGTGCGTTTAAGGCATCGCTGATACCTTGCATCGTGTTGCCCAACGGACTGTCGAGCAAACGGCATACGGTAGTCCTGCTCACTTTTACGGTCAGTGACCGTAAAAAGTGATGGACTACTTCACTGGTGGCATTGTCAACTCCCAGCATAGTCTTGATTTATAGTTAAAGTTTAGGTTAGGTTCTTTGTTAAAGTGTAAAGTATCCGCTCAACCGGGCTTCTCCCAGTTCAATTTCCAGGTAGTATTCTCCCGGTTCTGTTGCGTTTAAATCAATAGTGATAAGCGTAGGATTAATACTTGCTCCGGAATAAACATTTACCCCGGAGGCGTCTGTAATTGCAATACTTGCCACAGGTGCATCACAGTTGAAAACTACAGTGACCATATCATTATTAATATAGGCACTGGCGGGTTGAATAACGATGCTCCTGGCTACTGGTCCTCCTTCTTCTGAACCAGATGGGAATAGAGGAATTTCTCTTTCACCATCATCGGTCATTGTAAAATGCTGGGCATGCAAAGATGTGCTACCCATAACTACTGCTAATACGAAAAATACAAATAATAACTTTTTCATAAGATATACTTTTAATTTGTTATGACGGTGGCAAATTTAGAGAGAATTTCTCCAATAAAAGTGTATAAAAAGTGTAGAAATGTAGGGGAACATCTTGTTATCGGACCATTTTCCCTTATTTTTATAGAAATTGTTCTAGGAAATCCCGGAGTGAGATTGATTTATCAGTGCATTTCATCTTTTGTTCCAGTATTCTTTTGCCTTTTTTATATATGGCATCTCTACTGCATTCCATTAGATACCTGAAATGGCTGGTGGGTATGTCTGTTAAATGCAGACAACAAAGATGTATCTCGTCCTGAGACAAAGGATACTTTGCAGCCAAGCGGATAGTAATGTCATTCCAGCGTATATCAGTTTCTGCTATCAACTGTTTCCAGTCTTCTTCATCGAAACGTTCATTCGATTTATCGGTTTTTTTATATGATTGGATGATACGTTTCATTTTCACACACACTTCAGAATGCTCATAAGATTCTTTCAATAATGCTTGCCGTTCTGTTTTTAAGGTGTGTAATTCTTCTTTTAAAGTTTGCTTTTCAGTTTGACTATAGTGGTGCAGTGCTATCTCCTTTTGTAGAAAACTGATTTGCTCATTTTTCTGTCGGATCACTTCTTCTAACTTTTTGCCCATTTCTATTTCTTTTTGTTTGTAATAGATCACTTTTTTATTATAGCACTTTAATAATACAAGAAATAATGCAAGAAAAAACGCTGTTCCTGTGGTTATATAATAATAAAGTTGTCCTAAGTTTGTTTTAAACTCCGACTGTTTGCGCTGTATTAATATATTTTTCTCAGTTGTGACGATTGCAGCACCTTGTTGCTTTTGTTGAGCACTGTCCAGATAAGCGGAATATTTTCTTTCCATTTCGAGTGCTTGTTCTAATTTTCCTTGCTTTTGGGCAATATCGGCCAAACGCATATAAATGCCTGCTTTAGTGGAGTGGTCTCTGCTGTATAGTGCTTTATTGAGATAAATTAAAGCAGAATCATATTGAACGGTTTTGTAATAGGCATCTCCCAGAAGCAAATATCCCCTATACAACATTTTTACATTATCTTGGTTGTTAAGACTCAATTTAGCAAATTCTACGGCTTCTTTTCCCATATTCATGCGCCCATATAGCAGACTTAATGAATAAGCTGTTTTGGCCATCAAGCTTCTTTGGGCAATGTGGCGTGATATTTTGAATGCAAGGAGTATCTTTTGTTCTGCTTCACTATAGTATTCTTTCCCTTTGTTAATGTCAATCATGCCCCGTTGTGATAAAACATCTGCCAAAAGATTCGAATCTTTTTCTTGAATGGCTAATCTTTCTGTAATTTGATAGATTGAATCAGCTTGTTCGTTCAGTCTCTGTAATAAATATAAATTGGCAATATTGTTGTATATGTATCCAGCTAATTTATTGTCAGAAATCTTTTTGGCATGAGCAATGGCTGTGAAAAAAATCTTTAAAGCTTCCGGATGATTGTTTTGATCTCTTCGAATGCATCCCCAATAATAATATGACTTTGCCTGCATAGGTATGCACCCCGCCGCTCTGAGATGTCCTCCGCCGCCGAATGCGGAAGCGATGTCGCTGGCGTCGGCATAATCCTTCGTGCGGATGCTGACTTTGAAATTCTTGTCCTTGACTTCTGTCAACAGTAGTGCATGATATGCCCGATCTTCTAATGAGTTAAGGTCTTCCGGTCGAATCTTTTCTAAAAAATGTAAAGCGCTGTCCGGAAACTTTTGCATGAGAGAATCAGCTTGTACAAGTTGGGCGTTCGGGCTGGAACGGGTACAAGCCGCTAATATGCAATATGCGAGTAATAGTGCAGCTAAGACAGTGGCTTTCATTGATTTATCATTTTTTTGTTGCAGCCTGCAAAAGTACCCGTTTATAATGATAAAACAATGTAATGTCGGTCTGTAAAATCAATAGCCCCTATTCCTGAAAGGAAGTTCAGAAATAGGGGCTATTGATTTGAAGTATGTTTTTTTGTCAGGTATGTAACTCCAGAACAAAGCGGCAACCCTTGGTATAGCTACTATCCAATGTCAGGCTACCATTCATTTTTGTGGCAATCAGAGAGCAAATGGGTAATCCTAAGCCATCCCCTTCTGTAAGGTCTTTCACTTTGGTGAAAGGTTTGAACAAGTCTGCTTGTTCCTCCTCGGCAATACCACTTCCCGTATCACTGACAATAAATTGGTGGGTGTGTGCTCCGCGCTTTTTAAAATCTAACCAGATTTTGCCACCTTCAGGGGTAAACTCGGCTGCATTATTCAACAAATGGAGCAGAATGCGTTCAAGCTGCTCAGGATTGGTCTTGACGCTGAGTTTCGGTGCGTTCACGGCAGTAGCTATGTCTGACTTCAAGCCGCTTTTGATTTTATCCATAACACTTTCACAGAAAGTATTAATATTGATTTCACGCATTTCGTAAGCTTCAGAGAGCGTACTTTCTAAATCGGACAACTCCTGAATGTGTTCAGCAAAGCCTTTCAGCGCACGGACGCCCGGTAAGGTAGTATCCAGAGTATTCAGTGTCGGCTCCATTTGTGCGGAGATATTCTGGATAAACTTAGTTTTCAGTTCATTGTGCTCATTGGCTATCTGGATAGCTTTCTTTTGCTTCCGGGTAAGAAGGACAAAACGCAGCAATACGATACCAGCTAATACCAGCACGGCGGCCAGTAGTCCGGCAAGGATGCAAAGGCCGATGATAATGTATTGTTTGGCAGAGAGTGAGCTGTCTTTTTCCTCAATAGTTTGCAGGCTATCGTCATATTTACGTTTCAGCACGTTCAACTCATCCTGAGCGGTAAGAGCTTTTACAGAGTCAGTCCAAAGGATATATTTGTCGTACGTACGGGCTACCAGTCCGGCATTGTTTGCCTTACGGGCAATATCGATCAGGGTTTTATATGACTCGTCTACCTTTGCATAATTCTTCTGTTCCTTGTATTGACCGATCAGACGGTTGATATAAGCGTCCCCTTGTGAGTTCATCCCAAAGGTATAGTAGTAATTGGCTTGGGTATAAAGCAAATCATTGCTGAGTGAATCATTTTTTGCTGCCTTGGCTGTCTCTTCCAATTTGGCCAGTTGTTCTTTGGCACGGGCGGGATTCTTGAGGTTGATATACATTTGCAGGCGTTCCTTGTTGATACGGAAACGCAGGTCGGGCATCGTCTTGCCACTTTTTTGCTCACCGTCTGTAACCAATAGTTCGGCACCGCGCAATAGTTCGAAAGCTTCTTTATAATAGTTTTCCCGATGGTAGAGAGCACTGGCGTTGACGCCACATTCCACCGCTTTGTCATACTTTGCTTGGGAGGAGAAAGCATTGTAAGCCTGAAGGAAAAGATAGCGGGCTTTGATATATTCTTTTTTTGCGAGATTTTCCTGTGCCTGTTTCATCAGTTCATCGGCACGGTTCTGTGAATAGGCTTGACTGCAAATGCAGAAAGCGGCTAAGAAGAGTAGGGTAATTATCTTTCTCATATATGATTCTTTTTATTTGCTTACAAAGTTAAGACATTCTTCTGTAGGTTGTACAAGAAAAGTGCTTAAAAACTTGGTTTATCTCATTTTTTTGATGATTAGGGTATATGAAATTATATTCTGCTCCGTACGATCTCCGTATGATCTCCGTACCTGCTCCGTGTTATCTCCGTATCTTCTCCGTATACGCTCCGTACCTTTTCCATACCATAGAGTACGGAGTAACTACGGAGCGGGTACGGTGCAGGTACGGCTCGGGTAGGGCAGATGTCAGGGATTAGTATTTGAAACTGCTTCCTCCCAGGAATTCACGCAGAAGTGATGTCGGCGGGATTTCCTTATCTTGTACTGGAGTAAAGTACTTGATGAATTTCAGCAATCGGTATGCTTCGGCATACTCCGGGCAGTTGCGTGGCACACTGGTCAGTATGGGTTCGGCATGACAACGCAGTACGGCAAACTCAAACAACAGCGCTGAGTTGAACATTACATCAGCGTTTTCCTGATAAGGGAAGATCCATTTGTCTTCTCCAGCTCGTACACTGGGCCAGCGGGAAATAGTTTCCCGCGCTGAGTAACCACGGTAGTTGAAGTCGCGGATGATACGGCGCAACAAACGGTTGTCTGTTGTGGGAATCCAGTTGTGATCGTCCAGAGAAATGGTAGTCAGGGCAGATACATAGATCTTATATTTGTTTTCTGCCGGTATCTGCGGAGTGAGTTCCGGGTTCAATGCATGAATGCCTTCCAGGATGAGGATGGTATGTTCGTCAATCCGTAACTTGTCCCCTTTGTATTCCCGTTGTCCGGTAGAGAAGTTGAAACTCGGTAGATCAATTTCTTCGCCTCTCAGCAAAGCTTTCAGGTCTTCCTCGAATTTTTTGAGGTCGAGTGCATACAACGATTCGTAGTCATAATCTCCGTTAGCGTCTCTCGGAGTGTCTTCGCGGTTCACAAAGTAATTGTCCAGAGCGATGGGGTATGGACGAAGCCCGTTTGTCATAAGCTGTACGGAAAGGCGCTTGCTGAAAGTGGTCTTACCTGAAGAGGACGGACCGGAGATAAGCACCAGTTTCACGCGGTTGCCATTTTCGCCCCGATTATAGATATCATCGGCAATCTGGGCTATTTTCTTTTCTTGCAGTGCTTCAGCCACATTGATCAGGTCGGTGGCATGTCCTTGCTCGCAGGCAAGATTGAAGTCTCCTACATTACCCAATCCCATGATGTAATTCCAGCGAAGATGTTCTTTGAAGACATCAAGCATTTTTTCCTGCTTTACTACTTCTTCCAATACGTTGGGATTTTCTTTGTTGGGGATACGTAATAGCAGACCATCGTAATACTTCACGATGTCGAACAGCCAGATAAAACCGGTGCTGGGTAACAGGTTGCCATAATAATAATCAATGGTGTCGCCTAACGAATAATAATAGGTATAAATAGAGCCGGATGTTTCCAGCAGCTTTACTTTGTCCGTCATTCCCCGTTCGTTGAAGATACGTACAGCTTCGGTAGTATGACATTCCGTGCGACGGTATATGATATTTTCATCTATGATTTCCTGCATACGCTTTTTAATAGCGGATACATCTTCCAGGGTAATAGCACGTCCGATGCGCAGATTGCAGAAATAGCCTTTGGATACAGGATGTTCCACAAACAGTTTACCGTCCGGAAACAGTTCACTGACCGCTTTGTATAATACGAAACAGAGGCTGCGCACATACGTACGCAAACCGGATGAGTCGCGTATATCGAGAAATTCTACGTCCTTATTATTATATACCCGGAAATTCAATCCTTCGGACCGGTTATTAACTTTCGCAC
>OHQM01000759.1_pt1 | contig 15782 bp, 10 predicted proteins | sample 1577941 | NCBI WGS metagenome assembly OHQM01 (sample SAMEA3879604, study PRJEB24766) | human gut metagenome | biome: human-associated habitat; feature: feces | place: USA | collected 1985/1987
CAACGACATTTGGTTGATGCAGAAGACAAAAAGGCTATTTATTCCACTATCCGGCACTCTATACAATGGAGATTCCCTATGCGAATCAGTAGTTGGAATAGATTCATGAGGGAAAAGAAGCGGGTTTGAATCAAATGGGTACGCATCGTCCGCGTACCTATTGTTCATTACTATTAGGTTATGAGGTAAAGTGATCATTCATTTTCCATCCGCAGATAACACGGATAACACGGATTTTTATTTATCAATATCATAGCGTAGTCTTTTAAATCCGCGTCATCCGCGTCATCTGCGGATGAAAAATAATATACCGAATGACGCTTATCACTTATCACTAAACCCTAGTCACTTTTATTCCTTTCTATACCGTTATAAATAGAGCACAAAATACCCCTTTGCATATATTTTTCAACATTTACCCTTGCTGTTTATCAATAAATCCCTTACCTTTGCTTCCATCAAATAGATATGACAAGTATGTTCCGGCAATCAACAAACAGGCTCACGGTATGGTTATTCTCCCTCTGCCTCTTTTTTCCTTTCTGCAAATTGTCTTCTGCATGGCGTAATGCCGCCGCGCAGGATAAGGCTTTTTCAACTTCAGCTGCATCAAAAGCATCCCCTGACAGTATAATGCCTGAACGCCTTACGTTTCCCGATTCCGTGGCACTTGCAGCACCCGAAGCTGCCGGAAGGAGCGTTTCTTCTCTTGTGGCTTACCTGAAACAGCATCTCAGCACAGACGACCAACTGGCACGCGCCATCTATACCTGGGTTTCAAGCAATATTAAATACAATGTGTACATAACTTATACCTCGCGCAGCGAGGAAGCAAACGAAACGAAAGAAATACAAAAGATACTGTCCGAACGCAAAGGTATTTGTCAGGATTACGCATTGCTTTTTAAAGCACTGGTGAAGGAAGCGGGAATGGACGCTTATGTTATTAATGGCTATAACCGCAGAGACGGTGCCTTATTGCCCGACCCACATGAATGGTGCGCAGCCAAAGTAAGCGGGAAATGGTATATGTTCGACCCTACATGGGGCGCAGGATTTGTGGAAAACTACCAGTTCATTCCTTCCCCGAATCATCGTTTCTGCATGCTGTTGCCGGATACATTGCTGAAAACACACATGCCTTTCGATCCGATGTTCCAGTTCCGCGAACGTCCACTGAGCTATGAAGAGTTTGATACAGGAGTTGTGGATGAACAACGCTCCGTACCGGTATTCTATTGGGCGGATACATTGGCTCTATATGCAAGGCAGGATACACTGGAAAGACTGGCAAGTGCCAGACAGCGCATGTTATCGAACGGGCGGAGCAATGACTTGGTTTATTATATGCTGGAACTTACGAGTAACAACATCCGCATAGCCGGTTACCAGAAGATTCTGAATGCTTACAATATGGCAATGGATTTACAGGGAAAAGCTACGGATGCCATCAATGAATTCGTCCGTTACCGGAATAAGGCATTTGAGCCCCTGAAACCGGATGTGGAAATTCAGGCGATGGTAGATATCCCCGAGGGATTGATAAACCGGGCAGATAGTGCGATCAATAGCATCCGCACCGCACCGGAAAGATATAGGGAACCTATCCTTAAATTACGGGATCAGATAATGGAAGTGGCAACAACCGTATATAAACATAAACTTTTTCTGAGGCAGTACTTTAAACTACCGGCCAAGCAGAGGAAAGGGATGTTTAAGCAGACGAAATAAAAAGGAAGGCTTGTTCAAGTATATCTTCTATCAGGCTCAGGGCAGCAAGCGATTTCTCTTTTACCGCTTCATCAAAAGGTACTCCGCGTGAGGCTTCAAGCTCTTTCAATAAAGTAACAAGCTCATTGGCTCCCAACAGAGTAAACAGGGGAAGCATCTTGTGCCCCATGGCGGCAATGCCGTCTGTGTCTTCCGTTTCCAATGCCTGTCGCAAGCGATCAACATTCAGGCGTGTTTCTGTGACAAAACTTTCCAGTATGGATTTTGCCGCATCTGGATCATCACCGGAAAAAGCGGTAAGGGCGGAAAAGTTCAAAGTAGAAGAAGGGGCGGCATCAACAGTAGCAATATCCGCTTGCAGCACACCAATCTCCGCAAGCAATTCATTCACCGTAAACGGTTTATGCAGACTTCCGACAAAACCATGTTGCAGAAACTCCTCACGTTTCATATCACTGCGGGCGGTAACGGCAATCACCGGAATAGTCTTGGCTTGCGGGATATTCGAAGCACGCAGCAGTTTCAGCAAGTCAAAACCATTCATGGCAGGCATTTGCACATCGGTCAGCAGCACATCAAAAGTATCAGTACGGAGGGCTTCCAAAAGTTCATCCAGTTGCAGGCAGGTTACGGAAGTAATGCCACTCTGTGCAAGCATAGCTGCAGTGAGAGTAAGCTGAATGCGGTCGTCATCAATCAAAAGAATATGCAAAGCGGGTATCTGAGTTTGTGGGTCCCCACTTGGTTGTTCATGCAAGGCGGAAGTATCATTATCCAATGCCACCGGATACAAAGGTACCCGTAACGTGAATGTACTCCCCTTTCCGAGCACGCTGTCCACCTCAATACGCCCCTCCAGCAGTTGCACCAGCATACGAACAATAGACAGCCCCAGTCCGAAGCCCTCCTCTCCCTGTGCTCCGGGCAGACGGGTGAATTCCTGGAAAATACGCTCACGGTCACCAGGCTCCATACCCTTTCCCGTATCGATAACAGAGAGTTTCAAATGATTACCGGGAAAAGCTGAATCACCTTTCGGCACAAAAGAGGCAGTCAGCGTAATGCCGCCCTCCGAAGTAAACTTCACTGCATTAGAGAGCAGGTTATTGACAATCTGGCGTAAGCGCAATGGATCACTGATAAAAGCTCCTTTCAGCTCCGGATCTATCTCACACTTCAAAGACAATCCTTTGGCAGAAGTCAGTGGTTCAAAGCTGACATAAATTTCTTCCAGCAAGCGTGCGGGATGGAAAGTAACACGATTTATCTCAGCTTTATTCAAGTCTAGGCGGTGGAAGTCGAGCAAGTCGGTAACGAGCTTCAACAGGTGTTCCGAAGACGTTTTCATGTTGTCGAGATAGAAGCGTTGCCTTCCGTCAACGGTGAGCCGGGAGAGCAAGTCGGCATATCCCATGATGGAACCTAAAGGAGCTTTGAAGTCGTGGGTAATGGCAAGCATCAACTTTTCGCGGGAGGCAAGCAACTCTTCTGCAAAACGGTTGGCCTCCTCCAATTGATGCCGGTAACGGTTACTACGGGTGACATCCCGCCAGATCATGACAAGAAAGATAACAGACAGCACAACAGCCCCGGCAGCAATACCCGAAATAATCGTTGCAGAACGATGCCGGACAGCTTTCTGATACTCAGCTTCTTCGCGGGCACGCATCAGGGTTTCCTGTTCATATCCTTTCAAAAGACTATCGATACGAGCACTCAGCGCGTGGTCAAGACGTTGCAAAGTTCGCTTACGACGCTGCATCACACTATTGGTAGCCTTCTTCTGTCGGGCAACAGTGCGCAGCTTCGCATGCAGGGAATCAACCGGATTATAAGCATCGAGTACAGTATCCGTAGCAACTTCAAGGGTTGTTTGCACCTGAACAGCAGAATCTTTACGTGGCGGAACGAAGACTTCCCCCAGACGGCGGAAGAAGCCTTTCTTCTTGGGTTGTGTCACAACCGTATCGCGGCGGGCAATAACCCGGCGTTGTACACGTTGCTGGGTAATAATAGTATCCTGTTCGGCAATAATTTGTTCCACTTCACGGGCTGAAATCATGCTGTCATTGGCTTCGCTCAGTGTGCGCAGCAGGCGGACGGTATTAGCATCCTTTTCCCTCAAAAGTCCTATCAGACTGTCCGTGCGCAGAATATCAGTATTATCCGAACTCATAAGATTCTCCATTTCCCGGTGCACGAAGAACAGGGAATAAAGTAAGACTGCCAACAGGACAGCATAACCGGCAGCTATCTTCTTCTTGGAGACATTATTCATTGTATATTATTATATTGATAGGGTGATACACTTTCCCTCATCTCGTTTTATAGCGGAAACGCAGCCAAAGCATAATGCCTGCACTCGTCAGTCCGAATGGGAAAGCCATCCATACGCCGACCGTACCCCAACCCAGCACGAAACCGCATAAGTATCCTACAGGCAAAGATATAACAAAATAGGAAATAAATGCGATGAGCATCATCGGTTTTACGTCTGCAATACCACGCAGGGCATTGGCAAAACTGATTTGCAGTCCGTCACCAAACTGGTAAACCAGGAATGGCAGGAACAGAGAAGATACCATAGCAGAAACCTCCACACTATCCGTAAACCAGCCCCCCACCTGATTGCGCAACAGAAACACAATACTCAGAAGCACCACCGCCATTGCCATGATCAGGTGATAACCGGCATATGCCGAACGGCGGACATTCACCATATCGTTCTGCCCCTTGAAGTTACTGACACGAACGGCAATCGCCGCCCCCATTCCATAGAACATCATAAAGGTGAACTGAGAAATAGTAAGCATAATCTGATGCGACGCCAAAGCAATAGTTCCCAGCCAACCGACCATGATCGTACTGAGACTGAATGAAGCCGTCTCCATGCCCATCTGCAAACCGACAGGCCACCCAAGTCCATTCAATTTCCTGAACATCTGTTTCGACCATCCCAAGCGGAAGAACCCAGCTTTATATCTCAGGAACCTCCGACTACGAAAAACAATCAATGCAAAAGCAATAACCATGACGATGCGTGAGAACAGGGTACTGACACCTGCACCGAACAATCCCCATTCCGGGAAACCGAACTTTCCGTAAATCAGCACATAATTGCCGACAATATTCAGCGCATTTCCACCAAGAAGCACCCACATGGCAGTCTGCGTTTGAGTAATGCCATCCGTAAATTGCTTAAAGCCATTAAACAGCATGACAAATACCAGGGATGCAAGTAGAACCAGAAAATAAGGTTTTATCAAGGGAATCAGTTCCTCGGGTTGTCCCATGTATTCCACACAGAAATAGACGACAGTCATGATAAGCGTCAGCAACAGTGCTACCAACACATTGGCAAGCAGACTTGAACGCAAAGCTTGTCCGGCCTCCATGAAACGACGGTTACCATAGAACTCGCCCACCACAGGCGTCAGCCCATAAGAGAAACCGGTGCTGAAAATAATGCAAAGTGTAAAAAGATTGTTGGTGAAAGAAGCTGCAGCCAACTCAGCCGTGCTGTGATGTCCCACCATCAAGGTATCGGCAAATCCAAGAACAATGACCCCCATTTGGCCGATAACAATGGGAAGTCCTAAGTAAAAGAGGGCTTTATAATGCCCCTTGTATATAGCAATTAATCTATTCATTTATCTTTCTCATAATATAATACCACCGAGTTTTCCTCACGGAAAGTCTCTTGTGCAACTGCCTTCAACTGCTCTGCCGTCACTGCACGATACCGTTCTACCTCATGGTCTATATCCTCCGCCTGCCCGGTCAGTTCGAACCATGCCAGATTTGTGGCAACATTCAGATAATTGATATTCCCGAATATCTGGGTGGATTCAAACTTATTCTTTACTTTCTCGAGTTCCTGTTCTTCTATCGCCACTTGCTGCAACTCCTGCAACTCTTTACGTACAGCGGCCTCAGCCTGTTCCAGTGACACTCCGGCCGACGGTTTTCCACTGATATGCAGCAATCCCGCATCACGCGTTCCCGAAATATAAGCATCTATGCCGGAGAATAATTTCTGTTCCTGCACCAACCGACGGTTCAAGCGACTGGAACGTCCGTTGCTAAGGATATCTGAAAGGATGTCAAAAGCGTAATAATCAGGATGCTCGCGACTACACATATGATAAGCCATGAACAGGGCATCCAGGGGGACAGGCCGTTTCACCACCTGTCTGCGTTCCGCTGTTTGTACGGGTTCCTGCGGCAATTGTCGCACAGGCACATTCCTGCGGGGAATCGGACCGAACCATTTTTCTGTCAATCGAACAGCTTCTTCCCACGATATATTTCCGGTAACGGCAAGCACGGCATTATTAGGTGCATAAAAACGGTAGAAGAATGATTTCACTTCCTCCAGTGTAGCGTGTTCGATGTGCGATAAATCCTTCCCGATGGTAGGCCAGCGGTACGGATGCACCTCGTAAGCCAACGCACGGATAAGATGCCCCACATCTCCGTAAGGTTGGTTCAGACAACGCTGTTTGAACTCCTCCATGACCACACCGCGCTGCACTTCAAGGCTTTGTTCACTGAATGCCAGTTCCAGCATACGGTCGGATTCCAGCCAGAAGCCAATCTCTACATTCGACTTGGGAACGGTGAGGTAATAGTTCGTAATGTCATTGTTCGTCCAGGCATTGTTTTCGCCACCTGCCGACTGTAAAGGAGCATCATAGTCAGTTATATTCACAGAACCGCCAAACATCAGATGTTCAAACAAATGGGCAAAGCCGGTATGTTCGGGATCTTCGTCCCGGGCACCTACATCATAGACGATATTCAGTGCTACCATCTGAGTACTGAGATCCTGGTAATGCACCAGACGCAGACCGTTATTAAGACAGTATTTATTTATTTTCATAAAATAGCGATTGTTACTTATCGGAGAAAGGATTTTCTTTCGGGCGGGAATGAATCAGCTACAGGCTACGAGCTACAAGTACCTTTCAGAATATAGCGCAGCTACTTGTAGCTTGTAGCCGGTAGCTCGTAACTTTTCCGTTTTGAACTAATTTCATCAACGGTTTAGTCCAACACTACCACTTTCTTAATCTTCACATCCTCTTCCGGGCGGTCGCTACGATCCGTTTTTACCTGCTGTATCTTATCTACTATATCCATACCTTCAATCACTTCGCCGAACACAGTATATTCACCATCCAAGTGCGGAGTACCACCTACCGTAGTATAAGCCTTCACCTGCTCCGGTGTGAAGTGGAATTCCGGTTGCTTGGCAACTTCCGCCTCAGCCTGTGCAAACAGGCTATCCTGCAAGTTCATCAGACCATCCTGGTCATTTTCCTTACGCATCTTATAGATTTCCTTCATGTGCTTCTGTGCCAAAGCATTGAACACAGTAGTCAGACGATTCTGGTTCATCTGGTTCTCCATCCCCAGCAACGTAGTGTCATTATACACTTTACCCGTCACAATGTAGAACTGGCAACCCGACGATTCCTTCTCCGGATTCACATTGTCACCCTGACGCGCAGCCGACAATGCACCTTTCTTATGGAAATACTTCGGATAAACGAACTCAGCCGGAATAGTATAACCTACATCACCTGCACCCAGCATCTTTCCTTTCGGAGCATTCTTTGACTCAGGGTCGCCTGCCTGTATCATAAAATCCTTGATGACACGGTGGAACAATGTACCTTCGTATGTACCCTCCTCCGCCAGTTTGATGAAGTTATCACGATGTTGCGGTGTCTCATTATACAGTTTCACGATAATGTCACCCGCAGTTGTCTCGATCTTCAATTTAGTTTCCTGATCCATGTTTCTATCTTTCTTTTGTCCCGATTGGCAGGCTGTAACGCTGCAAATCAGTATGGTTAATAATACGGTGAAATTCCTCTTCATAACGCTTTTTATTTAAATTAAGTTTGCAAATATACGATTTTCAGACAAATCGGTTTACCTTTGTGTCTTAAAAGAGACAAAAGAATAAGGCAATGAAATCCATACTCATCGTTGAAGACGACATTACTTACGGTATGATGCTGAAGACCTGGTTAGGCAAAAAAAGCTTTCAGGTAGCTTCCGTCAGCAGTATCGCCCGCGCCCAGAAACATTTGGAAACAGAGGGTGCCGACTTGATTTTGTCCGACCTGCGTCTACCCGACAAGGACGGCATCGATCTGTTGAAGTGGTTGGGAGAGCAAGGTCTGTCCGTTCCGCTCATCATGATGACAAGCTATGCTGATATACAATCGGCGGTGCAAGCCATGAAATTAGGTGCCAGCGATTACGTTGCCAAACCGGTGAATCCAGACGAACTTCTGAAGAAAATTAGCGAAGCGATGAAGCAGCCATCTGTTTCCTCCAAACAGACTGTCTGTTCCGAAAAAGGAAACAATACCCGCTCACAAGCCTCCGGAGAAACTTCTTCTTCCGACTATCTGGAAGGAGAAAGTGATGCAGCCAAGCAATTATATAATTATGTGAAGTTGGTCGCACCTACTACCATGTCGGTACTCATCAACGGTGCCAGCGGAACGGGAAAAGAGTATGTAGCCCACCGTATCCATCAACTCAGTAAGCGCGCCAAACAGCCTTTTGTCGCTATTGATTGCGGCTCCATCCCTAAAGAACTTGCCGCATCGGAATTCTTCGGGCATGTAAAAGGATCGTTCACCGGAGCATTGACAGACAAGACAGGTGCCTTTGTCGCTGCCAACGGGGGAACTATCTTTCTGGACGAAATAGGCAATCTCAGCTATGAAGTGCAGATACATCTGTTGCGTGCCTTGCAGGAACGAAAAATACGTCCGGTAGGTTCCAATAAGGAAATCACCGTAGATATACGTTTAGTTTCGGCTACGAATGAAGACCTGGAGCAGGCCATTGAGAAAGGAACTTTCCGCCAGGATTTGTTTCACCGTATCAATGAGTTCACCCTGCGTATGCCTGAACTAAAAGACCGCCGTGAAGACATCCTTCTTTTTGCCAACTTCTTCCTCGACCAGGCCAATCGGGAACTGGACAAACAGTTGATTGGTTTTGATGATGCAGCATCCAAAGCACTGTTAGAATATCACTGGCCCGGCAATCTCCGGCAAATGAAAAATATCGTGCGACGCGCCACTCTTTTAGCACAAAGCAAATTCATTACTCCAAATGAACTGAACGAACTTCACGAAACAGTTCATACCCATATCGGTCTGCCTCTGCGCAATGAGGAAACAGAGAAACAGCAGATTATCGAAGCACTGCGGCAAACAGGAAATAACAAGAGCCGGGCAGCACAACTCTTAGGTGTAGACAGAAAAACTCTATACAATAAGTTGAAGTTGTATGATATAGACTTATAACTTCATCGTTGCAGCCTGCCAGGAAAACTAAATCAAGCAAATATAAGAATAAAAAAACACTTGCGGTTGCTACGGCTAACACTTGTGGGAGTGTAAGCCTTCACTGGCGCAAGTGAAAGCTTACGCAGCCGCAAGTGTTAACCGTAGCTTCTTCGTACCTTCTCCGTAGATTCTCCGTATCTCCTCCGTATCCCCTCCGTAGAATCTCCATACCCATAGACACGGACTTGACACGGTTCGGGCATATTCAGAAAGAGAAGAAGAGAAACTACTCATTGAGTGTGGAAATTTTCCACACTACACTCCACACTTTCCACACAATTCCACACCATGCCACACGTACCCACTCCATCTATCGCAACTATCAATCAAGCACTTACCTAAATACCATTCCTTCTGGCACAGCCTTTGCAACTACTTATGTGTAAGCGACAAGCTTCCTCAAAATAGAAAAGGAAACCTAAACTTTAACTTATAATATAAAATAGTATAACACTTAAAAAGCAAATGATTATGAAAAAGTTAGTATTAGTAGCAGCCCTGTTTATGTTTGTTTGTGGTGGTTCTTTCCTGGCAAATGCTCAAGATCCTGTAAAGACTCAGCAACCGGCAACGGAAAAAACTGAAGAACCTAAGGCAACTGAGCCTGCCAAGGAAGAACCCAAAACAGAAGAACCAAAGGCAGAGGAACCGAAAGCTGAACAACCCGCAGCCAACGCTCCCGCCAACGGTACTCCTGCAACGGAAACACCTGCAGCAGAAACACCTGCACAGCCTGCCAAATAATAGTAAGCACGCTAACACATAAAAGCCGCTCCCTACTTGTCTATTCTGGGGAACGGCTTTTGTTGTTTCTAGCCAATACCTATTTATAAGTAACAGAACAACAACTCTGCACACAATTTACCTATATATAGCGATTTCCCACGTTTCCCATTCTACATAACTTTGCAAACAAATCTATAGAGATGTTTCGCAAAGTTTTTTATATCATAACAATACTGTTTATCAACCACTTGTCTGCCTCTGCCCAACATGGTTACACCTGCACCGGAACTATACAGGATGCGCAGACCAAAGAGCCTTTAAGTTTTGCCACCATTCAGTTGCAAGCGACAAATGAAACTTGGTATGGTACTCTCAGTGACCAGAACGGGCGGTATTCTTTCACCAAGTTAACTGCCGGAACATATACGGCAACCGTTTCTTATCTAGGCTATGACAAGTTAACAAAGACTCTCTCTATCTCCCAAAATACAACCCTGTCTTTCCAACTCACTTCATCGACCCTAGCACTGAATGAGGTAGTGATTACCGCTTCGGAGTCGAAAGGACTGACCAGTGCGTCAAGAATAGACCGCAGGGCAATGGAGCATCTGCAACCGACAAGTTTCACCGACTTGCTGGAGTTGCTTCCCGGCGGAAAGTCCGTTGACCCGAACATGGGCAGCGCCAATCTGATAAAAATCCGTGAAGCCGGAAATACCAGCGAGACCATCGCCTCTTTAGGAGTAGGATTTGTGGTGGACGGCATGACCGTAAACACTGATGCCAACTTACAATACCTGCAAGGAACAAATCAAAGTGACAAAGAGTCCGTATCCAAAGGTGTAGATATGCGTACGCTTTCAACAGACAATATAGAAAGCGTGGAAATCATCCGGGGAATACCTTCTGTGGAATATGGCAACCTGACCGGAGGATTAGTGAACATCAAACGGAAATCAAGTGCCTCTCCCCTGACTGCACGTTTCAAAGCAGACCAGGTAAGCAAACTGTTCTCCGCCGGAAAAGGCTGGGCAATCAGCGGCACCAATGTACTGAATCTGGATCTTAGTTATCTGGATTCGAAAGTAGATCCGCGCGACAGCCGTGAGAACTACAAACGCATCACCGCATCCGCCCGTCTGAATACTAACTACAAAGCAAAGATTGGACACATAGACTGGCGTATCAACGCCGATTATACCGGTTCATTCGACAATGTGAAGCGTGATAAAGATATTACCGTAAAGGAGGATTCTTACAAGTCCTCTTATGATAAAATGACGCTGGGCGGCGAGTGGGTGTTGAAGCGCCCCGAGCACTCTTTCTTGCGCCAACTGCGTGCCAACGCATCTGTTTCACAAGAATTCAGCCAGATAAAAGAACAGAAGTCGGTATCACTGGACCGCCCCACAGGTATTCCCAACAGCACGGAACAAGGAGAGGCGGACGGACTTTACCTCCCTTATAATTATGTAGCGGACATGCTTATTAACGGTAAGCCTTTTTACGCAAGTGCCAAAGTTATCAGCGACTTTGCATTCAAATGGCTGAAAAGTTCGCATACGCTAAAAACCGGTGCAGAGTGGAACTTAAGTAAAAACTTTGGTGACGGACAGGTGTACGACATCACCCGACCACTACAAACAGCTTCAACCACCCGACCAAGAAGTTATAATGAGATACCTGCCCGCCAGGATTTATCCATTTATGCAGAAGAACAAATGAAGTTGTCTCTCGGTAAGCATGAAATCTATCTCTCGGCCGGTATACGCGCCAACTCCCTAATCGGATTATCCGGCAAGTTCGCCATGCAGGGAAAATTCTATTTCGACCCGCGCTTCAACTTGAAATGGAGTCTGCCTGCTCTCGGTAAAAATGAGGATTGGCTTATTGACATTTCCGGCGGCATAGGTTGGTTGTCGAGAATGCCGACCACAGCACAGCTCTATCCGGACGCTCTATACGTAGACGTTGTACAACTGAATTATTACCATAACAATCCCGAGTTCCGCCGCATCAACCTGATGACCTACAAATGGGATAATACGAACTATGACCTGAAACCGGCACGCAACCGGAAATGGGAAGTAAGGCTGAACGTAACCCATAACGGTTACGGATTTGCAGTCACTTACTTTCAAGAGCGCATGGACAATGCTTTCCGGGATATTTCTTATTACCAGACGCTGGCTTATAAAAAATATGATTCATCGTCCATCAACTCTTCTGAACTAACCGGACCACCGGCATTGGAGGAACTGACTTATGCGGAAGACACTATGATCAATGCATATAGGACAGCGGGCAATGGCACGCGTGTACACAAAGAAGGGATAGAATTCACCTTCCATACACCGCGTATCAAGCAGCTGCAAACAAGGTTTACAGTTACAGGAGCCTGGCTGAAAAGTACATATAGCAACAGCGTGCTTCTATATAGGGAGTCGTCCGTTGTGATTAACGGAGAACAGTTAAGATACGTAGGTTTGTATGACTGGGATTCCAATTCCAGGATTCAGGAAGCATTCAACACCAACCTCACCGCCGACACTTATCTGCAAAGAATCGGTATGTCTTTCTCACTGACCGCACAATGCACATGGTACACCTCCGGCCAGCCATTATGGAATAGCGGTATGCCCATCAGCTACGTTGACAAAGGAGGAAATGTGCATCAGTTTACCGAAGCAGACGCCACCGATGCCCAACTGCAACATCTGGTAACCAAACATGGAGAAAATTACTTTGACCGTGTAACAGTTCCTTTTGAAATGACCGTCAATCTGAAAGCAACCAAGAGGATCGGGAAATATATGGATTTGTCTCTGTACGTAAACCGAATATTGACCATAGCACCCGATTATCACAGAGGGACTCAACTTGTAAGACGCGTCATGAACCCCTACTTCGGTATGGAAGCTAATTTAAGATTTTAATATTAATACATAAAACAATAGACTAAGATGAAAAAAGTGAAGTATTTAACATTGGCAGTCCTGCTAACAGGAAGTTTTGCCATGACAAGTTGTAGTGACGACAACGTGGCCACCACTCAAGTGAACGCAAATCTGAACATCAGCAACAGTATTGGAAACGACCTGACGGTAAAAACGGGAACATATACTTTTGCCAATGTCAGTACAGGACTTGAGACGACCATTGACTATGGTTCTACCTTGACCCGTGCCGCCTCCGAAAGCACATTGGCTACCTTGACGGACGGATTGTATAATGTAACCTTTATAGGTACGGCAACCTACACTTATACCGAAACCCAGATAGTGGAAAACGAAGAAGTAGAAGTGGAGAAGACAGCCGAAGCCAACATTCAAGGTTCGCAGCAAAATGTGGAAGTAAAAGGTGGCAGCGTAACTCTGAACCTGACCGTTTACGTGCAGAACAAAGATGAAAAAGGCAACTTCGTAATTGCCGAGATATTTGCCGGCGGTTCATACAATACAGCAACCGGTAAGCAATATAACGGCGACCAATATATCCGCATCCACAACAACTCTTCCGAAACACTTTATGCTGACGGATTGGTATTGCTGGAATCTAAATTTACTACCAGTCAGAAGTTCGATTATACTCCCAACGTTATGGATCAGGCCATGGTGGTACAAGTAGTAGCCAGAGTTCCCGGTACCGGAAAAGAACACCCTGTTCTGCCAGGGAAAAGTATCATTTTATGCGACAATGCCATTGATCATACGGAAGCACTGTCCACCTCGGCTAATTTGACTAACGCCGACTTTGAATGGTATACGGGCGGCACTTCCTCAAACCCGGATGTAGATAATCCTGATGTGCCCAACTTGGATATGATCTTCAATTATACAAAAACTGTCTGGTTGTTAGCCAAGCAGGGCAACAGAGCTTATGCTATCGGCCGCATACCGGAAAACATCAGTGCGGATAATTATATAGCTGACTATGTCTATACTGCCAATTATGTAAATAGTGGAGTAACATTACCCGTAAAAAATGCCTACCAGTTTCCTAATGAATGGATTATCGATGCCGTCAACTTAAGCCCGAAAACCGCATACGTATGGAATGTGGTAAGTCCTGCCCTGGACATGGGATATTCTTATATAGGAGAAGGTACCGCGGCCGTTGAAAATGCCGGTAAAGCAGTGGTTCGCAGAACATCCTACACCACCGAAGACGGACGCGCGGTATTGCAGGACACCAACAACTCCAGCGTAGACTTCAAAGCCTCGGTACGCGCTACATTGTTACCTGCCCAATAATTAAAGACCAAGCATGAAACAACGTTTCCTTATCCTATCAGCCATAATCAGCCTGCTGCCTATCAAACTGATGGCGGCAGACACGCTGACCGTTGAACAAAAAATAGTGTCGGAATACAATCACAAAGCTGTATTCCGCAATCAGATATGGCAGAATATCGCTATTCGCTATGACCTGCGTCCTTTCAGTCTGACAACCGTCAGCGTGAACGGCCTGTATGAAGAGCGTGGCAATGCCGCATTAGCACAAGAAGGAAACGGAGAGAAGAACTTTAGCGCAGAGGTTAACTCTTCCATCGTGCTGAATCAGCGTAACCGACTTTTCGGAACCGCCTCCTACCGCAACGGACGCAGGGAAAATGTGATTTGGAATGAGAATTCAGACTATTCACTGATTTATCCGTATGTAGTGGGTGATTCTATTGGCGGCTACATGAAAGAAGAAGAATATAAATTCTCCGGAGGATATACCCACCGCTTTGGCCAATGGACTGCCGGTGCCGAACTGGCATACCGTGCCGTGATTGCTTACCGTGACAAGGACCCGCGCCCGCAGAACATCATTTCCGACTTGCAGGCACATCTTGCACTTTCACGCAATCTGAGTGGAAAGTACATATTAGGCCTTTCGGTGCAGGCACGCCAATATAACCAGAAAAGTGATATCAAATTCCTTGCCGATAAAGGTTCTACTTCTGTTTATCAGATGCTGGGACTGGGGATGGATTATGTACGTTTTGCAAGTTCACAAACATCCTCCCGCTACACCGGTTCGGGGATAGACGGCAGCATCGACCTGTTGCCGATAAGCAAACATGGAGAATGCAACGGCTTCTCTGCCTCACTGCGTACCGACTATTTCCATCTGACAAAGGAACTGGTCAGCATCAACTATGCCCCGATCAACGAAATCAAGAATGTAGATATCTCCCTTGAAGGTGCATGGACGCGCCGAAACAGAGAATGGGAATATGGGGTACGCCTACTTGCCTTATTACAACAACGCACAGGGGTTGAGAATATCTTTGGTGACCCCACTGGTAATGTTTATCCTAAAATCAGTAGTGTAGATCAGTTCAAGAATAGCACTTTTCAAGCTACATTAAAAGGAATGATAGGACAACTCCTCAACGAAAAGCGTCACTGGGGATGGACTTTACTCCCCATCGTCAGCTACGGGCAAACTAAAACGGAGTATAAAGACAATGGACGTTATATTGAAACAGCCTCTGCAAGCGGTGGACTGGAAGCGCAATCCCTCTGGAAAGTATCGAAAGTGCTGTTATCGGCAAGCATTGCCGGAGGATATACCTCCAATGTGAAGTCCGAGTATTCCCTGACGGGACTGGACAGCAAAGGTTCAGTAGGCAGCACTTTACTCTCGAACATCGATTACCTGAGTGACGACCACGCCTCCGTTGCCCTCAAACTGCGCGGAGACTACATCCTCAGCGACCGATACGCCGTGTTCCTCTCAGCCAACTGGCTACACCAGGAATACAATAAATGTGGCGGAACAGACCGGATAGAAGTATCTCTGGGAGTTACTTTCTAAGGAAATCACCCCGCCAATTATCTATAGTGAATTACGTAATAAACAAAAGTATAACTAACAATAAAACCAAAACAACAATGAGTACTAAAACATTATCAATCGCAGCCGCCATCATGGCGTTATTCTTTATCGGAACTT
>OHQM01000765.1_pt1 | contig 15727 bp, 12 predicted proteins | sample 1577941 | NCBI WGS metagenome assembly OHQM01 (sample SAMEA3879604, study PRJEB24766) | human gut metagenome | biome: human-associated habitat; feature: feces | place: USA | collected 1985/1987
GAATTTATATATCGCCGTTGATACCGGTTCTTTATGAAGCCACAAACTTCGCCCCTGGGTAATATGCGATGTTCTTTTTGCACAATCCGAACAATATTCTTTATATTCATCTTTTATCGGCTTCCCACATCTCATACATCTTGGCTGTCTGACGTATATAATCTTCTTTTTACACTCCGCGCAAACCCCTTCCGGCGAAATTTCCCCGCAGAAAGGGCATACTTTCGGATATAGCAGATTTAAAATTCTTGTATACGTTCCGCCAAACTTGTATACCGCGCCTGTTCGTTTTTGTTTTGTATCATTTCCTGAAATACTGCCTCACTCCCTACAATCGTCAAACATTTTTTTGCCCTTGTCACCGCAGTATACAACAGATTCCGGTTATAAAGAAGCTTCGGGCCCGGCAAAAGAGGAATGATAACTGCCGGATATTCGCTCCCCTGTGACTTATGTACGGTAATTGCATATGCCAGTTCCAGTTCTTCTGTCATATCAAACCCATATTTTACTTTTCGAGATTCGTCAAATTCTACCTCTATCGTTTCCGTATACTCGTTAATCTCTGTAATCACTCCCATATCTCCGTTAAACACACCGGTTCCTTTGTCTACCGTCAGACCGAATTTTGTAGATACTTCCCACTCGATTTGATAATTATTTTTAATCTGCATTACTTTATCGCCTTCTCTGAACAGCCTGCCGTTAATCTCACGCTGCGCCTTTTTCGGTTCTTCCGGATTCAAGTATTTCTGAAGGATTTCATTTAAACGTTCTACCCCAAGAAGTCCTTTTCTCGTCGGCGTCATAACTTGGATCTCGTTTTGATCTGCCCCTACATACTTCGGAAGCTTTTTCTGGATAAGCATGATCACAATACCTATGATCGTATCTGCATCCTGTCTTCGTAAGAAGAAAAAATCTCTGCTCTTATTATCGGGAATAACCGGCTCTCCTGCATTGATTTTATGTGCATTTACTATAATATCACTTTCTCCTGCCTGACGAAAAATACGAGTCAGTGTCACAACAGGAAACCGATGCGATGCAATGATATCTTTCAATACGCTTCCCGGTCCCACAGACGGAAGTTGGTCTACGTCTCCTACAAGTATCAGTCTTGTCCCCGGTATAACTGCAGACAAAAGCGCATGCATCAATGTCAGATCAACCATAGACATTTCATCAATAATAATCACATCCGCTTCAAGGGGATTCTGCCGATTTCTTAAAAATCCTCCCGAATTTTCCGCTTCTTCGGGATTTACATTCACTTCCAAAAGACGATGGATCGTCTGCGCCTCATATCCGGTAGCTTCTGTCATTCTCTTTGTCGCCCTTCCGGTTGGCGCTGCTAAAAGAATGCTCATCCCTTCGCTCTCAAAAAAACGGATCATTGTATTAATTGTCGTTGTTTTTCCCGTTCCCGGTCCTCCGGTCAACACAAGCAAACCGTGTTTGATCGACTCAATCACCGCTGTATGCTGCTTAGGATCCAATTTGATCTCTTCTGCCCGCTCCACTTTACAGAGCCGTCTTTCCATCATTTCCTCCGGCATATCACAATTTATATTCAAATCATGAAGCATTTTCGCCGTATTCAATTCCATATAATAATAATGTGCCGGGTAAATCCTGATTTCATTTTCATTTTTGTTTTCATTGACACATTCTTTCATAACCACTTTTTTCTCAATGCACAGATCCATCACATGCTTTTCTATATCGTCAATCTCCACTTCCAAAAGCGTTCTTGCACGACGTAAAAGTTCCTCCTGAGGAAGATAGATATGCCCTTCTCCTACTGCCTGCTGCAATGTATAAAACAGTCCGCTTTTAATCCGGTAATCGGAATCTGTATGGATTCCGATGCGTGCCGCAATCTCATCTGCGGTACGAAATCCGATCCCCTCAATATTATCCGCAAGTTCATACGGATTTTCTTCCATCACTTTGTATACACGCATACCATAATGATTATATATCTTTGCTGCCAATTTCGCAGAAATTCCATACTTTTGAAGATAGATCATTGCCTTTCGCAAATCCTTTTTATCTTCTAACTGTGATGAAATCTCTCTTGCTTTACGCTCGCTGATTCCTTTGATTTCGGCAAGACGCTCCGGTTCTTCTTCTATGATACGAAAAGTATCTTCTTTAAACTTCCTGACAATACGTCCCGCCAGAGCCGCCCCGATTCCTTTAACGGCTCCCGATCCAAGATACCGTTCTATGGATACGAGATCTTCCGGTTCTTTCACAACGTGAGACATTACCTTCAACTGATTTCCATACACACTATGAGTCACATACTCCCCCGTTATTTCCAACAGTTCCCCTTCTGTAATGTAATTAAAATTCCCCACACAGGTCACTTCTCCGTCATCATTTTCCAAATGAAACACTGTATATCCGTTTTCTGCATTCCGAAACACAATGTGACCTACATATCCCGTAACTTTTTCCACAGATCTTTCCTCTTTCCGTTATTGTTTTCCACAATATTTCGCTTTATATCCACATTATAACAGGGATGTGCCGTATTGCTCACATCCCTGCTCCTTCTCTCTCTTTGCCAAATCAGCTCTTCACGTCAGACTTCGCCCCGTCCGCTCATAAATTCAACAAATTGTCCTGTTCCGATCGCAACAACTTTCATCGGATCTTCCGCTGTCATCGTGTTAATGCCTGTCCTCTCCTCGATCAATTCCTCTAATCCGCGAAGCATAGAACCTCCGCCTGTCAAAACGATTCCACGGTCAAGTATATCTGCCGACAACTCCGGCGGAGTCTGCTCCAATACCGCTATCACAGCTTCAACAATCTGCCCGGTGGCTTCCCTCAAAGCCTCCTCTGTCTCCGAAGAAGTTACCGTAACAGTTTTCGGTAATCCTGTTACAAGGTTTCTTCCCCTAACCTCCATAGTCTCTTCCTCTACAAGAGGATATGTTGTTCCTATCTTTATCTTTATATCTTCCGCCGTTCTTTCACCGATCAGAAGATTATGTTTTTTACGCATATAACGGACGATTGCCTCATCAAAATCATCTCCCGCCACCTTAATCGATGTATTCACAACAGTGCCGCCCAGTGAGATTACCGCAATATCCGCAGTACCTCCGCCGATATCTACAATCATATTCCCACATGGCTTTGCAATATCAATTCCCGCGCCAATCGCGGCCGCTACAGGCTCTTCAATCAAGTGCACTTCCCGCGCACCTGCCGCATAAGTAGCCTCTTCTACCGCTTTCTTTTCCACTTCTGTGACACCACTGGGCACACAGATACTAATACGCGGTTTTTTGAATGTTCTCTTACCAAGCGACTTTCGGACAAAATATTTGATCATCTTTTCTGTCACTGTATAATCCGAAATCACGCCCTGCCTGAGAGGACGAACCGCAACGATATTCCCAGGCGTCCTTCCGAGCATCAGTCTCGCTTCTTCCCCGATCGCTTTGATTACATTCGTATCTCTGTCAAACGCGACAACTGATGGTTCTTTCAAAACGACTCCTTTGCCGCGGACATAGACAAGCACACTGGCTGTTCCCAGATCTATTCCGATATCTACCGACATATTCCATTCTCCCTTCTAAATCTTTATACTCTTTTCCCGCTGACATCTCCTCAAAAACGAAAATGTCTGTATCTCTCCCCAAACAGGTCTTATCATTCACATATTTCCAGACCGGATGATACCCCTGCATCCAATCTGCATTCTTTAGTATAATCGACTCAACAAAAAATGAAAACCCTTTTTTTTAATTACATGATACTTTTTACAACTTTTTTATAATTTTTATTGTAACAGTTCAGCCCTACAGTGTACGGAAAGCACAAAACATGCTCTCATGTTTTCGCTAACGGACATCTGTATGCGACAAGCGCACATTTATGAGCGAAACAGTGGCGCCGGCCACAATAAGCACACAGCGTGATTTTATGAATGGCGCAGACTGAACTGTTATTTTTTATAACTACAGTGTTTTCTACAGCATCTTCTTTATATACTTCCCTGTATAGGAATTTTCATTCTCTGCCACATCTTCCGGTGTTCCGTGTGCAACGACCGTACCACCGCGTTCTCCGCCTTCCGGACCGATATCAATAATGTAATCTGCTGTTTTTATAACATCCAGATTGTGTTCGATTACAATAACCGTATTTCCGTCATCTGTCAGACGCCGCAAGATCTCCGTCAATTTATGCACATCCGCAAAATGAAGTCCTGTCGTCGGCTCATCCAAAATATACACAGTTTTTCCTGTACTCCGTTTACTAAGTTCCGTTGCCAGCTTAATGCGCTGTGCTTCACCTCCGGACAATTCTGTAGAAGGCTGTCCGAGACGGATATAAGAAAGACCTACATCGTTCAATGTCTCTATCTTGCGCCTGATACTCGGAACATGAGCAAAAAATTCCAACGCCTCTTCCACTGTCATGTTGAGAATATCATAAATCGTTTTCCCTTTATATTTTACTTCCAAAGTCTCTCGATTATATCGCTTTCCCCCGCAAACTTCACACGGAACATATACATCAGGCAAAAAATGCATTTCGATTTTAAGAATGCCGTCTCCCGAGCACGCCTCGCAGCGTCCGCCTTTCACATTAAAACTAAACCGCCCTTTCTTATATCCGCGCGCTTTTGCATCCGGAGTTGCCGCAAACAAATCTCTTATCAGATCAAACACACCTGTATAGGTTGCCGGATTTGACCTTGGGGTTCGCCCGATCGGCGACTGATCGATATCAATCACCTTATCTACCTGATCTAACCCTTCTATTTTTTTATGTTTTCCCGGAATTGTTCTCGCGCGATTCAAATCACGTGCAAGCCTTTTATACAAAATTTCATTTACAAGAGAGCTTTTTCCCGAACCTGAAACTCCGGTAACACAAGTCATAACTCCAAGAGGAAATGACACATCGATATTTTTCAAGTTGTTTTCCCGGGCGCCGACCACCTTCAACCATCCCTTAGGCTGTCTGCGCTCTTGCGGAACCGGAATTTTGATCCTTCCCGATAAGTATGCGCCTGTAATCGAATTTTCATTTTTCATGATCTCTTTCGCATTTCCGACGGCAACAACCTCGCCTCCGTGTTCTCCCGCTCCCGGTCCTATATCTACAATATAATCCGCCTCCATCATTGTATCTTCGTCATGCTCTACGACTATCAGCGTATTTCCCAGATCACGAAGATGCTTTAATGTTGCAAGAAGCTTGTCATTATCCCGCTGATGAAGTCCTATACTTGGCTCATCCAAAATATATGCTACTCCCACAAGACCCGATCCGATCTGCGTTGCCAGACGTATTCTCTGCGCCTCACCGCCTGAAAGTGTTCCGGTAGCGCGGGCCAACGTCAAGTAATCAAGTCCCACATCCATAAGAAATTTGATCCGAGCTCTGATTTCTTTCAAAATCTGCCCTCCGATGAGCATCTGTGTTTCTCCTAATACAAGCTCTTCAAGAAAATTTTGCAATTTTCCGATAGACATCGACGTTACTTCTGCAATATTTTTTTCTCCGACGGTTACCGCCAAAGCTCCCGGTTTCAGACGTTGCCCGTGGCATGCCGAACACGGAGTTATGTTCATAAATGTCTCATATTCGGCTTTCATCGTCTCCGAACCGGTTTCTTTATATCTGCGCTCTACGTTTTTAATCAACCCTTCAAACGCAACATCATAAACGCCTTCGCCTCTCTGGCCTTTATAAAATACTTTCACCTCTTTCCCGTTTGTGCCATGAAGAATAATATCATGAATCTTCTTCGGATATTTTTCAAACGGTGTGTCCAGATCAAATTGATACTCTCTGCACAGCGCCTGAAGTATCGCATGAGTAAAACTTGATTTGTCTGTACAAGACTGCCACCCTAATACCGCTATTGCACCTTCATTAATCGACAATGACGGATCCGGAATCATCAAATCCTCTGAAAACTCCATCTTATATCCTAATCCATAACATGTCGGACATGCCCCAAAGGGATTATTAAATGAAAAACTTCTTGGTTCGATCTCTTCGATACTGATCCCACAATCCGGACAGGAAAAGCTCTGACTGAAATTCAACATCTCCCCGCCGATCACATCTACACTGAGCAAACCTTCCGATAAATGCAGAACACTTTCCACAGAATCTGTTAACCTCTTCTCAATCCCCTGTTTTACGATCAATCGGTCAACAATAATCTCAATATTATGTTTCAAGTTCTTGTCAAGAATAATCTCTTCCGTCAATTCGTACATATTTCCGTCTACACGTACACGCACATATCCGCTTTTCTTTGCTTTTTCCAATAATTTTGCATGTGTTCCTTTCCGGCCTCTTACGACCGGAGCAAGAAGCTGGATTTTCGTTCCTTCCGGCATTGACATAATTCGATCAACCATCTGATCGACTGTTTGCTTTGAAATTGCTTTTCCACATTTAGGACAATGAGGAATTCCGACTCTTGCATATAAAAGTCTGAAATAATCATAAATTTCAGTCACTGTTCCGACCGTAGATCTCGGATTGTGATTTGTCGACTTTTGATCAATGGAAATTGCAGGCGACAGTCCCTCTATGCTTTCCACATCCGGTTTCTCCATTTGCCCCAAAAACTGTCTTGCATAGGAAGATAATGATTCCATATATCTTCTCTGCCCTTCTGCATAAATCGTATCAAACGCGAGGGAAGATTTGCCCGAACCGCTCAATCCTGTAAGTACAACAAGTTCGTTCCGGGGAATGTCCACATCTATATTTTTAAGATTATTCTCATTCGCTCCCCTTATTTTGATATATTTCCGAACATCCATTTTCGTACTCATAATCCGTCTTTTTCCTCCCTGTAGTCATATTTTATTTTGTATTTTATCCTTCTATTTCATTCAACATTTTTTTCAATTCTGTCAACTTATCCCGCAATTCTGCCGCGCTTTCAAAATTCAGTTCTGCCGCCGCTTTCTTCATCTGTTTTGTAAGATCGGCAATCAGCTTTTTAAGTTCTTTTACGCTCATAGATTCCGGATCTTTTTCCAGTTTCAGCTCCTCTGCCGCAACTTTTTTAGAAATACTGATCAGGTCGCGTACTGATTTTTGAATCGTCTTTGGTGTGATACCATGCTCTTCATTATATTTCATCTGAATCTCACGACGCCGTTTTGTTTCATCGATCGCCAGCTGCATAGATTCCGTTATCTTATCCGCATACATAATAACATGCCCTTGTGCATTACGCGCCGCACGTCCTATTGTCTGTATCAATGACGTTTCCGAACGCAAAAATCCTTCCTTATCCGCATCCAATATCGCTACAAGCGTAATTTCCGGAATATCCAGACCTTCTCGCAAAAGATTGATTCCCACAAGCACATCAAATACATCTAAACGCATATCACGAATAATCTCTGTACGTTCCAGTGTATCCACATCCGAATGCAAATATTTCACACGAATTCCCACCTCACGCATATAATCCGTCAAATCTTCTGCCATCCGCTTTGTCAGAGTTGTTACGAGAACTTTATTCTTTTGGGAAATTTCTTTGTTTATTTCCCCGATCAGATCGTCTATCTGACCTTCTACAGGACGCACGACAACTTCCGGATCGAGCAGTCCGGTCGGACGAATCACCTGTTCCACACGGAGAAGCTCATGTTCTTCTTCATATACTCCCGGTGTTGCAGATACAAATAACGCCTGGTTGATCTTGCTCTCAAATTCTTCAAAGTTCAGCGGACGGTTATCCTTCGCAGACGGAAGACGAAATCCATAATCTACCAAGGTAGATTTTCTTGATTGATCTCCGTGATACATACCTCCGATCTGAGGAATGGTTTTATGCGATTCATCAATCATAATAATAAAATCATCCGGGAAATAATCTATCAATGTATATGGCGCCTGCCCGGGACTAAGTCCTGCCAAGTGCCGCGAATAGTTTTCGATTCCGGAACAAAATCCGGTTTCTTTCAACATTTCAATATCAAAATTTGTTCTCTCTGCAATTCTCTGCGCTTCCAAAAGTTTATCTGCATGTTTAAACTCCTTCACACGCTCATCCAGTTCTTTTTCTATATCATTTACAGCACGCTTTATGTTTTCTTTATCCACCACATAATGTGACGCCGGGAAAATCGCCACATGTGACAATTCGTCTTTGACCTCTCCTGTCAAAATATCAATTTCCGTAATCCGCTCAACTTCATCTCCGAAAAATTCGATACGAATCGCCACATCGCTCTCATACGCCGGTATGATCTCCACCACATCGCCGCGAACACGGAAAGTTCCGCGGTGAAAATCCATGTCATTACGGTCATACTGGATTTCTATCAATTTTGCCATAACCTCGTCTCTGTCTTTTGTCATGCCCGGGCGTAAAGAAATCACCATATTCTGATAATCTACAGGACTTCCCAAACCATAAATACACGATACACTGGCAACTATGATCACGTCCCGCCGTTCCGTCAATGCCATTGTGGCAGATAAGCGAAGCTTGTCAATCTCATCATTGATGGAAGAGTCTTTGGCAATGTATGTGTCCGAGGACGGAACATAAGCTTCCGGCTGGTAATAGTCGTAGTAGGATACAAAGTATTCTACCGCATTATTCGGGAAGAATTCTTTGAATTCTCCATATAGCTGCGCAGCCAGCGTTTTGTTGTGTGCGATTATGAGTGTTGGTTTATTTAATTGTTGTATGACGTTTGCCATTGTGAACGTCTTGCCAGAGCCTGTAACTCCCAGTAAAGTCTGGCATTGGTTTCCTTCTTGAAAGCCTTTTACAAGCTGGTCGATGGCCTGCGGCTGGTCGCCGGTCGGAGCATATTCTGATACTAATTCAAAATGATCCATGAAATTCCTCCTATGAATCTGTTATCTTCCTTCTCTTTGTACACTGTCGCTATTATATCAGAATACAAAATAAAAGTACAGAACAAAACCGAATGTTTGTTCTGCATCTTTTCATTACCATTTCCCTTGTTATATCTTCTGCATAGCCGAAACAGCCTCGCCTTGCAAGGAATTATTATTCCCCAGAATCACTTCTTATTTCTTCAATAATCTTCCCGATATTACACGTCACTTTTCCTTTACACGCATGAATATCCTCATTGATCTTCTTCTCCTGTTCAATAGCAACATCCACTTTCTTTGCCAACTCACCTATCTCAGAATTTTTCTTTGGATTTATCCCCGTTCTTGCCAACAGAAGTTTATAAATAAATGTCTGATTACCAACCTTTTGATTCTTGATTATTTCTTCTTCATTCGTCTTAATATCTTCCTCATACGCATGTTCAAAATGTAGCAATAGAAACAGTTCAAACGCCGGATTGCTAACTGCCAAAATATTATTTTCCTCTCCTAATGCCAGAACATCATCATAGTCTTGTACCTTTTCCTCAAAAATATCTGCATCAAAAACAATAACCATTTTGTCACGTTCTTCATCAAATGATATTTCTGGATTTTTCTTCTGACTTTTCGCAAAAGCAATCAACTTTCTCGGAAAACTAATATCCTTATCTTCCTCTGTTTTTTCCAGCAAACGAATATCAATTAGGGGATGTATATTCAAGGATTTACGGATATCAATCAATTTCCGAAAATACCATGTCTCTGTATTCGCACCTTCGCAAATAAAGAAATACTTACGATATGGCTCTATCTGTTTTTCATAATCTGTGCTTCTACTGTTCCAATTTGTATAACTTCTAACAGGAGCCATACCTACTCCTCCTCTCTGAACTCAAACGAGCAAAATACCGGAATAGCACCATATCTGCCATCCAGATATGCTTTACTTAATACTTTATCATACCTTTCCTTAAACCGATCTAACGAATAGATTTCACTTGCATTTTCTGCATTCCGTTCAATAAACCATATTTCGTCTCTTCGGAAAATACTTTGATCCATAATGGATGACTCGTGGGTTGTAAAAAGTAACTGCATTCTCTCTTCACTATGAAGCTGCATAAACAGTTGTAAAAATCTCTCAGTCAGTTTTGGATGTAAACTCCTCTCCAACTCATCCACAACATACAGCATATCTTCCCGCTTATTCAAAAGCATATCCATCAAATCAAATAGTCTTCTTGTTCCATCAGATTCCTCTTCGAATCCAAAATCATAAAATGATTTCACATGATCTAACCGGATTGTTGTCACTTTCGGTTCTTCATGACTTTGCACTTCGATATTAAAGAAACTTTCATTAGATCTCATCGTCATACGGAAAGATGGATTTTCCTGCTCTTCTATCCGACTTTTCACATGACGCATTACTTTATCAAATACAGGTTTCGGCATTGCATTTGATAACTCATCTAATGATATCTCTTCAATTTTCACTTTACTGATTCCAGTATCAAAAGTTTCGATCAATTTGTTAATCAGCTTTAGGGAGTCCGTATCATAATAATACTCCAAATCAATCAGCGGTGTATTTGGTGTTATGACAGCTATATGAGTTACTATCCAATCATACACCTCCTTGAAAAACAGCAGCTTTGAACGTACTGTATATTTCTTTCCTCTGTTCATTTCTGTTAAAAATAATGAACTTTCATTTCCTTCAAAATCATCCGCATAAATTTCAAATTTATTTTTTTCTGTATTCGGCAAGGTAATGGCACTGTCTAAGATAGGACGCTTATTTCCCTCTCTTTCAAACAGGCAGCGCGCCGAACCATTCTGATAAAGCTCATACAACCATTCTGACGTAATTTTTCTTTTACTCAAAATAGCAGAAAACCCATATGCATAGAACTTATCACCAACTGTGATCTGTACCTCAAAACCACTTTCTCTTTCTTTGTTTTCTTCTCTATTTTTGCAAAACATTCCTGCTGCTTCCATAGGAATTCCTTTTCTGATACATTCCTTGAAAAAGCGGAAAAATTCTACTAAATTTGTTTTACCTGCAGCATTTGCACCATAAACTACTCCGTATTTTAATAATTGTGTGCTTTTTATTTTCAGTCTATGATTTGCATTTGTTCTAATCTTATTTGATGAAATCATCGTTAATTCTGTTGCACAATCAAAAGATTTAAAATTTTCTATACTAACTTTCACTAACATTTCTATCCACCTCCATCCTCATTATATGCTTTTCTATCCAAAAAGTCAATTTCGCTTTATTATTTGGAGATTTTTTCGTTAAATAATATCTTTATTTTTTATTTTTAACATTTCATTTGATCTTATTCTTCCAAAGCCTAATTTGTCAAACGAATATATCGACGGATTTGATCTTGACTTTCTCCCACTTGCTCTCCTAATATCTGCCTTGAAGTTTTCCTCTTAAATCCTGTGCCACTGGCACATAATTTTTATTTTGTCTTCCTGCCTGACGTTTCATAGCATCCAGTTTCATTTTATAAGCAAACGCTTTTTCTGATGGCAATATCTTCTCCGGTGTCCGGCAATCATTTCATAGCTTCCATCTTCCGTTGGTCTGACGATCACTGGCGAAAGAACACCATACTGTTTTACACTTTCCACCAGATTCGCCATTTCCTCATCCATTCGGATTTTAAATGGATGATTCGGGAAATCACAGATTTCTTCAATGGAAATTTCCATAATCATTTCCCGTTTCGCTTCATCTCGTTCCTCTTGAATGACATTCGCCATCGTGAATGTCTTGCCAGATCCAGTGACACCAAGAAGGGTCTGACATTGATTGCCTTCCTGGAAGCCTTTTACAAGCTACTCGATAGCTTGCGGCTGGTCCCCGATTGGGGCATATTCTGATATTAGTTCAAAATGATCCATAATTTCTCCTTAAATCTGTGTAAACAACCACTATACAATCACAATATAGCTCATAATTCAGCTTATATCGATTACTGAACAGAAACTATATTTTGATTTATCATAAAAAATAATTCTATTCTTTCTTCCTTTAACAAATATTTCCTTAACAATGTATCTAATTCTACTTTGTCTTCAACAAATTCAGAAACATTTTCATCAAAATAATTTCCACCGCCAAGGTTTTTCAATCGCTCATCTTCTAATGCGAATCCTTTTTTCATATATTCTTTTAATCTTCATTCTTATTTTGCTATTATATCAAACTAAGAACAAAAAGCACAGAGCGAAATCGAATGTTTGTTCTGTTTTATCAAATCTTTTCTTTCCTATTCATCATAAAAGTGCTTTATGTAATTTGTAAACACTTTGTTGCTTTTATAATATTTTCTTTGTTGAGTTGCATATAAATCCATTTACAGGAAAAATTGGTATAATAAAAAAGATATTTAAACAAATTTCAGATTTCTTATAAATGGAGGTGTCTTCGTGTCTAATATTCAGCTGGCAGCCAATCTTCAACGGCTTAGAAAAGATCATCATTTTACACAAACTCAATTTAGTAAAAAATTGAATATTTCAAGACAGGCGTACTCTAATTATGAAACAGGAAAACGGATTCCCGATTTGGATATCATTATCCGCATTGCAAATATTTATCATATTTCTCTCGAAAATTTGCTTACGCAGACTTGTTCAAAAGATGGTCTTATCAATGAAACTTCCGGTCCGTATTTCACAGGAATGGTTGTTGACAGTGCAGACACTATTTATTTGACAAGAGAAGAAATTGATTTGATCACACATTATCGAAATGCCGATGCTGACGAACGCAAGCTGACACAAAAAGTACTGGGATTTTAACCTTATAATTATAAATACAAAGAGCGCTGCAAAACAGACGGATACTCGTCTATAAAACAGCGCCTTTTTTGTAACGGCGATAAGCCAAAATCGGACTTGCCCAAGACCTTGGACCTCGGTGGCCGCTTGTAATCCCAGAATGTACCTTTTGGCACTTCCAGTAATTTCCTGTCAAAAAATAAAGAGCCCCGCAAAATAACTGAATTGAATCTGTGAACTGCTTCTCGTTATTTTGCGGTACTCTCTTTCACGGCATAATCATACGCTCATTTCATATAAGCTTCTTTTCTGCTCACTATATTTATTTCATTTTGTTTCTGTTTATTTTTATCCGTATTATCTTTTTCTCTTCCACTCTTTCAATCCGAATACCGATGCGGTCACAATAAACGCAGCTATTGCCGTAAATGCATACTGCCACATATTTGTATAATCTCCGGTCTTTACAGCAGTTCCGTTATCCGATACTTCTTTATCTGGATTTTCTTCATCTTTTCCTTGCGAAGGCGCTTGATCCAGCTGCCTATTATTAATCACATCAACCGCAGTATCTTTACTTAACACGCCTTCTGCATGATCTTTCTTTCCATTATAAGTTGTTATGTATCGATCTTTGTTCGCTTCATTTTCTGTCACAACATATGCTGCATTCAGCGGAAGACTTTGAAGTGTTATTTGTTGTCCGTGCAAAAGTGATATTTCTGCTCTGCCATCAACAAATGTAAGTGTCCCGTCAGCGGGTTTTTCTGCTTCTTTCTCAAACTCCGGTTTAACGCTTCCACTATAGTGATACGTTCCGTTTATCGGTTTACCTGTTTCATCTTTTAATTGTATCGTAAATGTAAATGGTTTTGTTTTATCTCCGTTTTTCCCTATAACAATTTTGCTCAAAGACAAATCAGGATATTTCGTATTCGTAAATAAGACGTTCTTTATATCGTCTTTTATAATTTCTCCGGTACTGTCAACAGAATCAACTTTATATCGGTTTGTCTGCGCCTCTGTCACTTCGTATTGAGCGCCTGCAGGAAGATTATGCGCCGTTACTGTCTGTCCGTCTTTCAATGAAAATTGTGCAATGCCGTCATGAAATTCTAAATCTCCGTATAATCCATTTATCTTTGTATGGTACGGAAAACGAATTTCAAATTGAAACTCTTCCTGACAATTTTTCTCGCCGACTACTTTTTTGGTAATAGACAAACTGCCCACTTCAACACCTACAGGAACTTCTGCTGATACTGTCGTATTGCGAATAACCGCTCCAACCATATTTTGAAACTTTTTCCCATGTACTTCTACATCACCCATAGGAGCATATTGCTTAAAATCTTTCATCCAGACAAATTCTGCTTTAATTGTAAACGTGTCTTCGATTGTCGGCTGATGATCTGAAACTAATTCGTACTCTTCATTTCCATATACATATGTTATATTATCACATAATGCACTCATACCTTTCGGCAACTCTAAGCGGTATAGCCCATTATATTCTACCGGCTCGATTATTTTCAAAGCACCGCTGTGCCAGTAACCGTCTTTCGGATTATATGTAAATTTTAAATCTCCTGTTAAATGCACATCTTTAAGAGATGGTTCATAATTCAATAAACCTCCTCTTTCTGAATAAACATACAAAACCTGCGCCAATGCATCATGTCCCAAATCATTCATATTATTATCTTCAATATTGTATTGATGTAATAATCTCCAGACCGCATCTTGCGTAGCATTATACGCCTGTTCTTCTGTAACGAAATACGAATCAGAATACATGATTGCAAAATTTTGTAATGGCGTTGTTCCTTCCGCTTCATATAACATACAAAAAACTGCTTTATAAAACGGCATCGCTGTAATATCTGAGTATGTTACTCCATTCGATGTCTGTCCATCCGGATAAAGTTTTGCAACTGCATTCATAAATCTTCTCAACTCATCCAAATGTTCCGTATCATTTGTTTCCCAATCTTTATAAGTAAAAGATTGGTGACCTAAATACGGAAACGCTGTCTGAAGCACCGGTGTCGGAATCAGCATTTCATTAAACTGACTTTCTGTAGGAGTATGCAGCTCTGAATTATCCACAATTTTATAAAGCCGTTCCCCGTTATACGGATATCCCGCGTAGAGCAGTTTTGACAATCTGCGCATACATTCCTTATAATCAGCCTCAGAATCAAACTTGCCCGGAGTCAAATAGCCTTCTGTATATTCCGGCACCTGCACATCTCCCATATCTTCCGTATGATGCGGCCAATGGCGTTCATTATTCATACAAAACAACGTGATTTTTTCACCTGGATACGCCGGATCTTCTATGTAATGAATTCCGCCTTCAAAAATAATAGGAAGTCCTTTTTCGCTCAATGTCATTTCTTCTTTTTCAGAAGGTATGTATTCTCTGTTTTCCTGTAATGAGTTTTTTTCAGCCTCTGTCGGAATCGTGCCTGTAAAATCAGGCGTTTCAGCAAATACATATACGGAAAAAGACAAAATCATCGTAAAAATCAAAAGCAGCGAAACGGCAGAAGAAACAAACTTCCTATGTTTTCTGTGTTGTTTTAATTTCATGTCATATTATCCTTTCTGCATGTTGCTATATAATTCATCAAATCACTTGTATAAACAAGTTTATATTCTTCTACCCTCCTCTCCAAACTCCGTAAATTGGGACATTAAAACGTACAAACTAACCTTTTGCATCAACATGCGCGCATCACTATATGCGGGCACACCAGCCTGTCCCTTCTTGATTATTTTTAGTGATAATGATGTATTATATCGAAAACAGGATATTTTTTCAACACTTCTAAAAATTTTTTTCAAACTTAAACACCGCCAATATTTTTTTCGACACTTCCCGCTATTTTTGTTGTTTTTTCGAAAATTACAAATGAACAATTTTCTATATTAATTCCATATCTGTTATAGTTTTTATCATAAAAACACAATAAAAATCTGATTATCCGTTAAAACACAGTATCTATCAGCATTTTCAAGGAAACAAACACATCAATTTACTACT
>OHQM01000780.1_pt1 | contig 15529 bp, 13 predicted proteins | sample 1577941 | NCBI WGS metagenome assembly OHQM01 (sample SAMEA3879604, study PRJEB24766) | human gut metagenome | biome: human-associated habitat; feature: feces | place: USA | collected 1985/1987
GGTGAGAGATAAGAATGTATATTGTTAAGATGAATGACATCCGGTTGAAAATCGTCCAAGATTTTCTCGTAATTCCGCTCTACTCCTACACCAAAAACTCGTAGAGCAGCTTTTAGTTTTGCATTTAGGGATGACTGAAAGAAAGAAACTTCTTTGACGAAATATTCGTTCTCATTTACATTAATATTCTCGGGATAGCTCATCGAAAAGAAACGAACTTCATGGTTATGCATTTTTAGCATTTCTCCTAGGCTAATTGCATAAGTTTCAGCGCCTCCTCGTGCATATAGGAATTTACTAACTATAAGTATTTTTAATCTGTTCATTACTTTTGGGAATAAATTGTTTCAAGTTCTTTCATTAATTGCATTGAACTATACGAGTTAGTATAATAATTCTGCTGGTTTGTCTGCATTCTTTTTCTATCGAATGTTTTATCTATAATAATATTTAAGCAATTACAAAGACTATTTATATCATGAGGCATGCATAATAATCCTGTATTTTCAGCGATAATATTTTCTTTAAAAAAATCAACTTTTGTAGCAATCAGAGGAGTTTGGAAATAATAAGCTAAGGATAATACCCCTGATTGTGTAGCCGATATATATGGATAGACTACACATGAGGCATTTCGGTACAGATAAGACACTTCTGCGTCTGTGATAAAACGGTTTATTTTGATTATTTGATTATGATTCTTTTTCATACAATCAAACTCCCATTTCCCGCTTCCTGCAATCACTAATTTTTTATCCCGATGAGCCAGACTACTCCAGTATGCACGACATAAATACTCTATTCCTTTATATACATGGAGTGTGCCGAAAAACAGGATATAATCTGTAACATCTTCTAATTCAGGAGGAACTTTTTCTGTTTTCTTCATAGCATCGGTTACAAGACTTGGAAAATGATGAAAATAGATATTCTTCTTCGGATACCAATTTTGAAGAGTCTGATACTGAAACTTACTATTTGTAACAAGATTAAAAACCTTTTTCTGAATTGCCGAACATTGTCGTTGGATGTAACGATTAGTTAGCTTCTCATAAAAAGACAATCGAAGTTCGTGCGGATATACGTCATGTACGGTATATATAATATGTGCTGACTGTCTTTTTATACGATCAATAAAATGGGCCAAAACATAATCAACAGTCAGGAGGTGTATGTAGTTCAACCGATATGTCGAACATAACTTTTCTATATGATTTATCAAACATAAAGGAGCGACTTTATATAGGAGACGGGATAATTTATGTTGTGGAATTGTATAAGTGAATCGAGAACAGGTTTCCGGTAACAATTCTCCATAGCAATCTTTGCCATCAATTACATATAGTACAAAAACTTCGTATAAAGAAGACTGTACAATCGTTTTTATAATTTGCGTAGCATACGGCACCATCCCCGGAGATTGTTCCGTGCATATATATAATATTTTAATTTTTTCCATGGTCAATTATTGAGTAAACTTTTTGCTTTATTTTATCGGGTAAATATTTCCATGATATTCCTAATACTCCAATTTGGAATAATATCAGCCATATCCATTCGTCAACGTAGTAATATATAATGCTGGTAACGAATAGCAATGATAATGCAATGAAAGAAGGAAATTTCCAAACTATGCGAAAAAATTGTCTGGTATCGAATATACGATACACAAAAAGAAATGCATATGATATGATAGATGCTATAATTACTCCTTGTAACCCCAAGTATTGAATAAAGATTAGATTTAAGCTCAGATTAATAACAGTAGCAAGCAATATAGATGGCATCATTTTCTTGGTTTGTTTAGAACACTGATAGCCTAAATCAAGAAATGAGGATAATGCAAAGAAAAACACAGTTAGGAAACAAGGATATATGTAATAGAAACTGTCTTGGTAGCTGGCATCAACAATCCAAGGTAATACAATTTTTAGTCCAATGGCACAAGTGACCAGTAAGACTCCTAAATAAAATGTATACAGGTTGAATATTCTGCTGAAAAACACATCTCTGTCAGGTGTATGATATTGCCGAATGGCTGTATCTTGCCAAGCTTGATAAATAATAGTAGAAAAAGTTCCAAGAATAAGCGATAGCTTATTAGCTACTGCGTATATTCCGTTAGCTTCGCTACCTAAATAATGCATAATGATAAGTCTATCTGCTGTTGATAATACCCACCAGCAGACAACATTGGGAAGTAAAGGTAAAGAATAATGCAATAAAGCATGACGAACTTCGCGTTTCTTTAAGCCTTTTATTATGAATTTTCTAAAGATAGGAACTTGCCACTCTATCCATCCTAGAACTAGTATACGCGAGATGATATTGGAAATGAAAATTCCTTCTACTCCTAATTTGCCCCACACAACAAATAAGGCACTTAATACTCCTGTGAGAAATGTACTTAATATACCAGCAAAAACATAATGCCGATTTTTATTGATACCCCTTAGAATCTGCGTATGAACTTCATATATTGAGAATACCAGTAGCATTCCATAAGCTTCTAAAGCATACTTAAATGGATAGAAAAATAGTAAGCATATATATATTATAGTCGCTACAAAAATATTTTTCCCTATAATACGGTAGGTATAAGTAATTACCGCTTTCCAATACTCTGTGTGTTCTTCTTCCAGCAGCAATCGAAAAGAACCATCTCGAAAATCAAAAGTCAGAATTGGCATTATCAAGAATATCAGCCCGAGATATACATCGTAGACGCCGAAATCTTCTGGAGATACATAATAGGTATAGAGCGGAACCATTAGAAAAGCAATCAATTTTGCTCCAATGTTTCCTATACCATATATCATTATGTTGACTAAAAAGTCCCTTTCTCGACTTTGTTTAGGCATAAATCTTTGTATTTGGCCACAGTCATGGCAGTGATTATTAAAATGAAAAGGCCTCTGTTTTGAGAAAAGGTAGCATCTGCAACACCTTCTATTGCAAAGAATATGGCGGACAAAAGTATAAGTAAATATTCTTTTTTATATCCGTGATTGCCTATTTTTATTCCTTTAAAGACTACCCATATCCAAAAATACACATAAAGTCCTACACCTATTATTCCAAACTGTGCCAATACCGGATAATAAGCATCAGCTACATATGCCGGATTGGATTTGGAGATTCCCCATAAATGACTAATACCGTATGCTTCATAGATGGATGAATAATATTCTCCAGAAACAAAAGATGCAAAACTAGCTAAACCGCATCCGAATGGCATATAATCAATAAAGATTCGTAAAGAGGTTAATAACATTGCAGGACGACTCCACATCTCACGGGAATTCATCATACCGTCTACATAATAAAGAATTATTTTATCTTTGCCCAACCAAACAGCAATTGTTAGGACGCAGACAGCTATTAGGCATCCGCTAATATTGAATTTAATTTCTATTCCGGCTTTATATAAAAGCATAAGAAAAATAGCAATACCACAGAAACCATAAAATTTAGCTCTGGTAGAGAAGAAACCTATACATAGAATTAAAATAAAGGCTAACATATCTTCCCAGTTATCCGAACAACAATAAAGATATAAAAAAGCAGTAGCAATAATTGCCTTTGCAAAATAGGATTGATGCCCAAAGAATAAGAATATTCCATTAGACAGTCCGATACCTAACATCATAAGGCTTGATGCCAGACACATGACCACTATGAATCGTTTCTGTGAGGTTGTGAAAGATGGTGCAATCAGATAGGTACAATAAAAAGCTAGAAAAGGTTTAATCTGAATAAGTAAATCTTTTAATATGGCCTTGGGAGCATTAGAATGGATACTGAAAGAATAAATAGTATAGAGTAAAAAAATAATCAATACGACAAATAAAGGAATCATTTCTTTAATGTTTCTTCTTTCATTAATAATTAATCCAGAGAAAAAGAGCAAAAACAAAGCCATAAGTTCATCTGCCGATGTAAAGTCTATATAATCATATAGAATTACATCAAAAATATAACCTGCCACTAAAAAAGCGAAAAACAAGTTGTTTTTAGAACAGACCAGCCGTGAAAGTATGAGCGTCATTCTTTGGTAAATATAAATAACTTTAAACAAATTACGGTTAATGAGAGAAAACATGTCATAGCAAAAGCTATCGCCAATACTATTATTTTTCTTGGATAAATTGGTTTTGCCGAACAATAAGCCGCATCAATAACTCTTCCAGTTTGTTCATCGGGAGAATTAACCAATTCTTTTTCCTGTAGTTTCTGCATGAGGAAAAGATATACAGTTTCCTTGATTTTCTGCTGACGTTTCATTTCAATATACTCTCGTTCTTGCGTGGGTAAAGCACTCAGTTGATTATTGAATGTATGGCTTTTTTTATTGATTGCTTCCAAGCTTGCGCGAATACTTTTTCGGGCTGCATCTATAGCTTCCATTAGCATCTTTCGTTGTTCTGCCAATTGTTTATCTGCTAGAGTTAAAGCCGGATTGCCCTTTTCGGAAGAAAGTAGCAAACGTTGGCGGTCAAGTACTAATTGATTGTAAAGAGCAATTAATTTCTCTCCTATTCCTTCTACAGCCGGAATGGACGCATATTCATTTTCCGGATTTTTCATATAATCAACCACATAATCCAGCATCTTTAAGCGGGCCTCCGTTTCTAAAATAGTACTTTCAAGTTCTTGGTATCCCGTGATAGCAGCTTTGGCGTACAATGTAGGTTCCGGGATATTATTCTGCTTTTTATAAGTTTCAATTTTCTGTTCCAGATAGGCTAATTCTGTTGTTATTGTATCTAAACGCTCTCTCACAAATTTTGCATTCAGATTCGCTTCTCTCACTTTAACATTACGAGAATATTGATTAAAAACCGCCATTAATGCATTCAGAAAGTCACAGCCGCGCTGCTTATTTTCATTATCAAAACTTAGCAATATAATATCTGAAACTGTTTCTTGAGCTCCGGCATATACATCCTCATATAAATCTTCATATACTTGTTGCAACGGAGTTATTTGGCAAGTAATTGTTTGCTTTTCAGAATTTTTTATATCGGTATTTGGAGAAATTAGAATGTTTCCGATTGGTAATGATATACGAGAGGGTAATGCTTGTTCTTGCAATTTTACTGTTTTAAACAGCTTCGACTGTACTTGGATTGATCGTATCTTATTATCAGATAATGTTATTTTCATCTTTATAGATTCACTGATGGTATCCAAAAACTGTTCTGGAAATAGAAAGATGATAGGATTATCTTTTCCATAAAGCAATACATTTTTTATACCATTACGTTGACGCGTTTCTACCTGATATCCGGTTTGTAGAATTGCTTCAGTCATGTTAGTACGTGATGTTAATACAATGACTTCATCCTCCACACTAATTCCTGATCCACTACCCCCTAACAGGGATCCGATACCACTGCTTTTAAGCATCTTCAATTCGGACATCATTCCTTGCTTATCATTTATTAATTGCATTCGTGCTGTGAATTCATATTCTTTAGATGTAACCATCAAAAAACAAATCGCAGCAATCAAACAAATAATGCCAATAGGCACGTATATTTTCCAATAACCAAAGAATTGCTTTAGCAAAGTTCCGATATGTATATTCTCATCATTCATAAGCGAGGAAGATTTATTTAACCAATAATGCAATACCCAATGATGCCAGCACTGATAAAGCACTAATTATAGTCGAAGCCAGAGACACATTAAACTGCCCACTTTGACTATATTTGGCATTACCTTTCCTTGCTTTATTAGGTTCCACATAGAGAACATCATTTTGTTGTAGATAATAATAAGGTGAAGTTAAAGTTTCTGAGGATGTCAGATCAAAACGATGGTATTCCTTTTGACCATTGTTATCACGGATTAAAAGCACGTTAGTACGATTGCCGTAGATCGTTAAATCGCCTGCCATGCCAAGAGCATCGAGTATGGACAGGCGTTCATTAGGTACATTTACCGTTCCGGGTTTATTAACTTCACCCAGTACTGAAACTTTGAAATTCCTTATCTGTATCGTAACAATTGGAGACTTGACGTAAGCGGAAATCTTTTCAGTCATCATGTCTGTCAATTCGCTACGTGTCATATTAGCAACTTGTACTTTACCAAGTACTGGGAAATCAATCTCTCCGCGTGAATTTACTAAATAAGTATGAAGTACAGGTGTAGAGGTAACATTTGTTTCCCCTGGGGCCAAATAGCTGGCAAGTGGCATATTGAATGCCGCTACAGCATTCGGATCTGTCCCAGATACAGTTATTGATAATTGATCATCAGGAGCAATCCGAGGGGTATAATTAACAGATTGCTCGGTAACAGCTGGCATCTGGTTGTCTAAATCCTGAAAATAGGTAATAGTATTAGTCGTTGTTTTGCACGACATTAATAATAGTAACGAAAAAGCAGGAATCAGCGTTTTTATTTTCATCGTATATCTTATCTTTTATTAATTTGACTATCGCAAAAGTAATAGTTCTATAGTCAATAAACGTTGGTTAGGTGGCTTTATTGTTAGGTTGTCTATAATTTGTTCATTGTTTCTTGAGCGTTTTATCAAATAAAGCACTAATGATTGTACTTCGCTGTTCGACGCAGTATATTTTGTTGCGGTTTATAATTTGTTTGGCGATATGAATTAATAGTTGAACTTGCTATTTTGTCTTTGAATATATTATTATCATTTACAATCTTATCAAACATTCCAATCTTATTAGGTTATGACTGTTCAATTTTCGCTTCAAAATCTTGCTATAAATATTGTATTTATTCAAAAAATAGAGGTGTTGATTTTGTGTATAATTCAACAAATGAATATAAATAGAGAAATTAAAAGTAAAATATTCCATGAATAAGGATTAATATGTTGTATATAAATGAATAATTTAATGGTTTAGTTGCATTATATCGCATTTATGTTTCTTAACATATTAATATTTTTATGTTTTGAGATTTAATTGGCTAATTTTCATACATATTTATTAACCTCTAAAAAAAATATTATGAAAAAGATTTATGTATTATGTTCACTCCTATTGATTTGCATGGGAGCTTTTTCTCAAACTGAAAGTCAAGATGATGGGTATGTTTCCCCATTTGAAATTATAGAAAAGGATCTGCAGTTAGGTGCCACTGAACCTGATTTTTACGTTGGATATGGGAAAAAACTTAATTTCGGTCACAATGGAGATAATATGGATGATATACACTTCGTGCGGCACAACATTAGGTTAGATCAAACGGATTTTATTCTAAATCTCGGCGATGATTATAGTGATAGATTCATTATTGGGAGACAACATTGGAGCGAAGACTTTTTTACCCCTCAATTTATATTCAAAACAAATGGAAAAATGGGAATTGGAATTCCTGATCCAACGGCTTCATTGGATGTAAATGGTACTATAAGAGCTGACAGTTTATTAATAACGAATGGCAATGTAGGCATTGGTACTGAAAACCCTCAAAACAAACTTGATGTAAATGGAACTATCAGGGCTAAAGAAATCTTAGTAGAATCAAATTGGGCTGATTTTGTCTTTAAGCAAAATTATAAATTACCCACATTGAGAGAAGTTGAAGAACATATAAAAGAAAAAGGTACATTGCCTAATGTTCCTTCTGAAGAAGAAGTTAAGGCTAACGGTATTAGCGTGGGGAAAACCAATGCACTCCTACTTCAGAAAATAGAAGAATTGACTTTATATGTGATTCAGCAACAAAAAGCAATGGAACTACAGCAAAAAGAGATTGAAGAGTTGAAATTAAAATTTAGTCATGAAAAATAAACTATATGATGAAAAAGTATATTATTTTTATACTTCTATTGTTTAATAGTCTGAGTTCCTTCTCCGTAGGGAATTCTCTTGTAGGACCTACAACTGTTGACCCTGGAACGTATTACTCCTATAGAGCTAATTTGGATGGGTGGGATATCAATACGGTAGTTCGGTGGAAAATTACCAATGGACGTTTTAATAATGTGAATGGTCCAACTGAATTGAGGCAAGCAATTGCTGTGCTCTATGCTGATGTTGTGTGGGATGATACCACAAATAAAGGAACTATAACCGTAGATATCAATGGCCCCGCTTTACTCCGCATCGAGGTAAATATAAACAGTGTCAAGAATATGTATATTACAGATTTCAGGTACAATGGGAGTAAAGCTACCAACGATATTATAACACTTCCGCTTGGGCAAACAGGTATATTGGAATGCACTGTTCCGGAAATGGCATATCCGTTAAGCAAAAATAAAATCACAGAGTTTAAGTGGGAAACTCCAAAGTCTTGGGGTGGAAAAACATTCTATAGCGGCCGAACCATTAAAGTTAATTATAATGCTACATCCGGTAATGGTGAAACCATAAAAGTTACTCCTCTCGGTTTTAGAAGTGTTTTAGGTAATACTAAAACTATAACGATTAAACGAGCGACGCCAACATTTGATGGCAATATTAAAAATGTAACCATCACGTCCAATAAAACATATAAACATTCTAAGTTGTATGCTGAAAATGTAACTATAAGGAGCGGTGCAAATGTCATTATGAATGGATACAATTCCGTGCGGATAGTGCCAGGTTTTACAGCAGAGTTAGGTAGTACTGTCAGAATATATAATGGTACAGCTGCAAATTCGATGACTAGAGGTATTATGGATGAGAACAATAATATAGACGATAGAATGGTAAAAGACAAAAAAGATGCCAGAATGGAACAAAATAGTCCTAATCCGGCTAAAGGAAGTACTGTTATAAATTGTTATATCCCTTCAGAGACGGTCAATGCCTACATCCAAATATACAACGCTATGGGAGGAATGGTTCTAAAGTTGCCAATAGGAACAAAAGGGCAAAATGAGATACACGTAGATACTTATAAATTGCCTAATGGAATTTATATTTATTCATTGGTTACAGATGGTCGCTTGATTGATACAAAAAGAATGATCATAGCTAATTAACAAAAATGCAGGTCTAAAACGAATAAAAGCTAGCGGATTCATTAATGGATCAGCTAGCTTTTTATTCAAAAAAACATTGTTCCTTTCTGCATTGTTTATAATTTGTTGAAAGAAAAATGCCCTGAAACTGGCTTATATCCGAGATTTGCGTTACTTTTGCAGCATGATTGAATTGGCACAACATATAGAAGCTTTATTATTGGAAAATGACTGCGTCATTGTTCCGGGTTTAGGAGGATTTGTAGCTCATTATGCTCCGGCTACGAGAGTGGAAGAAGAAAATATTTTTCTGCCCCCTACCCGTATCATCGGTTTCAATCCGCAACTGAAGATGAATGATGGCTTGCTGGTTCAATCTTATATGTCAGTGTATGGCACCAACTTCTCGGATGCGACCAAGATAGTGGAGCGTGAGGTTGATGAACTGATTGCCGTTTTGCATGAAGAAGGTAAAGTGGACTTGCCGAATGTAGGCGAAGTACGTTATACGATTCATAATACATTTGACTTCGCGCCGTACGATAATAAGATCACAACTCCTTATCTATATGGGCTGGATGCGTTTGAAATGCGGGAATTGTCTGCTATAGAAAAGCCACAGGCCGAGAAGATTATTCCTGCTCCTGCTGCTGCCGCCATAGGAAAAGAAAAGCGTAGCTATGCAATCAAGTTTAACCGGGCTTACCTAACGAATGTGGCTGCGGTAGCAGTTGTCATTTTCCTCTCCTTTTTCTTCTCCACTCCGATAGAGAATACGGAAGTGATAGAAGAAAACTATGCCAAATTGCTTCAGGATGAATTATTCGAAAAGATAGAGAAGCAATCTTTGGCTATTACACCGATTGTTGTAAAGCAGAATACCCCCACACGTAAATCCGCTAAGAAGCAAACAGGGACACAGAAGAAAGTGGTGGCTCCTGTTGCTGTCAGAGAAGTCAAAGTTGGTAAAACACCAGTTGTGTCTACTGAAACTACGGCAAAAGAACAAGCTTCTCACTCTGTTTCAGCTACTGCTGATGCGCCTAAACATAATGTACAGCCTGTTGCAAAACCAGCAGTTGCCACCCCAAAAAGACCATATCATATTATCATTGCCAGCGTAAGCACTGAAAAAGATGCGGAAACTATGGCTGCACAATTGGTTGCCAAGGGATTTTCCGGTGCGAAAGCTATTGTAGGAGACGGTAAGATGCGCGTCAGCATTGAGTCTTGCGGAACAGAAGTGGAAGCCTATCAGGCTTTGGCGAGAATTCGTGAGAACGAAACCTATAAGAATGCTTGGGTGCTGAAAAAGTGATTTAATTTTTAATTTTAATTCCATGAAGCGTATCCGTTGTCCCAAATGTGAGAATTATCTTCAGTTTGATGAAACAAAGTACAGCGAAGGTCAGTCCTTGGTCTTTGTTTGTGAACATTGTGGCAAGCAGTTTAGTATTCGCTTGGGGAAAACAAAGATGCTTGCTCCCCAAAAGGAAGAACGCCCGGACGAAGAGGAATTCAAGGAAGCTTTTGGTAGTATCACAGTGATTGAGAATGTATTTGGCTTCAAACAAGTGCTGCCTTTGCAAGAAGGAGATAATGTAATAGGTCGCCGCTGTGTGGGTACTAACATAAACACTCCCATTGAAACATCGGATATGAGTATGGATCGTCGCCATTGCATTATTAATGTGAAACGCAATAAACAAGGTGGGCTTATCTATACTTTGCGAGATGCCCCCAGCCTGACGGGAACCTTTCTGAATAATGAAATCCTGGGTGACAAAGATCGTATCCGCATTGAGGATGGTGCAATTGTTACCATCGGGGCTACAACCTTAATTTTGCGTAGCGGAACAAGCAATGAACTTGAGTAATTACAATCTACGTTTTTTTGCAAAGTTGCCTACATCCTACACCTCGTCTTTTAATCATCTAATTATCTGTTGATTATATCATAGAAAGAATATGAATAGCGGTGTAGGCAAAATGCTTCCCTACACCGCTATTTTTTTATTTATTCAACATTATAACTTCGTATTGCATTCCTCTTTTGGTCCGTTTGGACTCTATCTGATTTTTCTTAAGGATGCGTCCAAATGTACTTATACAACTGTTGGACAATGAAATAGTTTTTGATTTTCCTTGCAGGTATTCGATGATTTCCATGGAGGTCATCCACTCTCCCATTTCACCTTCTTCCGGTGAACGAAAATAACAATGGAATAGTTGCTCTAACGGGCTAATTTGTTCAAATTCCCGGTTAGACTCCTTCAAAACAGCTTCATCTGTATCATCAAACCAGTAACGTTCCCCTTTTGTGATGGCATCCATTGCCTGTGCATAGAGTTGGCGGTAATTGATGGTAACGTTCGTGTTGATGGGGGCCGTTACCTCGATACAAATGAAACGGCGGCTACCACTCGGATCGGTCAGCAAGTCCTTTTGGTTGCTGGTACCGATGAATGAAGCATAGCGCCGTATTTCCTGAATACTGCTGCCATAAGGTTTACGCAGATTGGCAACAGGTTTCTGCAACAAGTGTTTCAGAAAGCCCTGCTGATTCATGCTGACCTGGTCAAACTCATCAATATTAATCAGCATAAAACGACCCAGATACATTTCCGCATCCCGTTTACTCCCGAAATCCAGACTATCTGTATAGCCGAAACGAAGTTCGGGTGGAAGAATAATCCGGCAGTAGGTTGATTTCCGAAAACCTTGCGAACCAACCAGGAGCGGCGACGTACTGTTGGCATACTGTTTATTAAGTCCGCGCCAGTGAGCCACCATGTTCAGGAACCAGCGGTAGAAAAGTTGCCGCCAATGCGGATTATTACAGGGTACGAGGTCGGCGAGCGCATGAATGCGGTCTTTGCCGTCCCAGCGTCCTACGCTGCACAGATAATCTTCCACGGGATTGTATAACGGTACGCGGTTGGATGCCAGATAGCGGTTCACGTCTCTGTCCCACACTTTGATGCCTTCCTGTAGGGCGTCCATTGATATGCTGTTCCGCGCCCGTTGGTCAACGGGCTGGAAATAGAAGTGAATGGAGTCTTTTTGGCGAAATTCCAGGTCGTTACTGACGGTATTGAAGCGAAATTCATACCTGCGCTCCATGAATTCTTCCAGCCGGAGGGAAATTTCCTGTTCCGGCGTTAGTGCAGACTTCTTGCCGAAGCCCTTGCATTCCCGATACAGATTATGGATGGTGGTCCTGACAATTTGTTCGTCAGCTTGCCTGTAATAGTGTATCATAACCTGACGCACGGTTTCTTCTTCCGGTATCCCTGCCTTGAAACAATGTTCGGTCAGACACACCAGTAGTGGATGCAATGCATCTCCCCGCTTCCAGTTCTCCATTTCATCCAATGCTCTGCCAAGGGCTGTTTCAAACAGTATGGTGAAGGTTTCGGATGTTTCAAACCCCGGCTTCAGCCTTAGCAACGGGTTCTTTTCCATTAATTTCCGTTGGTGGAAGGTCTGTTCTCCGGGCATACTGAACGGCTGCTCTTGGCAGAAAGGTATGGCATCGGGATTGAAATACGGAGTGACATCCAGCGTCATGCGGCAACTTTGTGTGGGACTGGGTTCTTTCAGGGTTATGGGGAACGGCAATATAGGTTGGTAGCACTGCACAGCCATACGATAAGCACAGGCATGAAAAAGAGTGATGTTCTCCTCTTTTACAGGGAGACTTCCGTCAGGAAGCACGAATTTTACCCATATCTTTACGCTCCGCCCGCTGCTTCCGGTTATTGCCGCCCAGGTTTGCGGTAGCAACCTTGCCTGTTCTTTCACCAGTTCCACTTCAGGCAATCCGGCCAGGTCGTTCACTTCGAGCATTGCTACCCCATTGTAGCGCTTCATCTTCCTGCTGCCGTCGCGGCTTCTCCCGTATTCAATAGACGGATAGATGCGTGGTAACTTGTCGATGTGCTCGTAGTGGCCACGGGCATCAGGGGTGGTATATAGTAGCATAGTACGTAGTGCCGTGACATGTGCCGCTTTGGTTTCTGTTTTTATTTTTTCCAATAATGCGTCTGCTTCGCAGGTGCTGACGGTTTCTTTACCACTTTCTTTTTCTTCTCTGATTAGAGTTATTTTCATTAGCGTTTCTGTTTAAAAAATAATTTATTCATAAGTAGCTTTTTCTAAGAGGCTGCAAGGTACACATAAAATGCGTTTTAATCAAATATAATAGGGCTTTTGTTGGAATATTATTTCCCTGTTCTAATCGTCTGAAAACAATAAGAAAAATTGAAATATAGTTGGTTGAAAACTTGACTTTCCCTTATTGTTTTTGTATCTTTGTCAGTAGCAAAACTTCGTCCTGCAGTTGTGTGCCAGATGGTTTTCAACTGGGGGCTGTGCAGCCTGCGATTGCAGGATATATAGCCCGCAATTGGAAAACGAGGTTTTGCCTATGGCTTAATGACATTTTCCTTCAGGCAAAAGAGGAAAAGGAATAGGGCAAATGATGATTTAGTAACTTAATAACATAGCATTATGGCAGCAGAATATGATTTTCAAAGGCGTCCAAATCCGAAAGGCGACGACGCAGTACAACCTTTGTATCTGCGTATTGTAAACAAGGGTACGATTAAGATGGAGCGTCTGGTTCAGGATATAGCCGGTATGTCCAGCTTTACGCCCGGTGATGTGACAGGTGTAATGGCATTGATTGAGGACCGCATTTCTTATTACTTGTCCGAAGGGCACCATGTGCAATTGGGTGATATCGGATATTTTTCGGCAGGTCTGCAAGCCCGTCCGGTGATGGATCCTAAAGAGATTCACTCGCAAACCATTTTCTTTGGAAAAGTACATTTGCGTGTATCCCCCGACTTCCGGAAACGCTGTGCAGGTTATGTGGAGCGTGCCAAATATGGTTTTCGGAAAAGTGCCGAACTTAGCGGTGCGGAACGTTATCGCCGTTTACTGGCTTTTCTGGAGACACATCCTTTCATTACCCTCCATGATTATAGCGGAATTACGGGACTTTTGAAGAATAAAGCGCTGAATGACCTCAATTTGCTCGTAGAAAAGGGCTATTTGAATGTAATAGGGCGAGGATCGCACAAAGTATATGTACGCGCTGATAATAAGGTGGTTACGGAATGACTGAAGCTCATTGATAGACAAAAAAGGGTGTAGGAAATAATTTTCCTACACCCTGACTACACCGCTATACCGGTTGTTATATAATTGAATATCAACGGAAACTGTAATGTGGTGTAGGGTGTAGGCAAAATTGCTCAAAACATATTGGTATATATTGAGGAATACTACGTTTTTGCGTTAATCGATTATCTTGGTTCGTATAAATGTGTGAATTCGAAGAATAAGTATTATCTTTGCTGTAACTGTAAACGTTAAAATTCAGCAGATATGGAAGAAAACTACAGACGTTATCCGATAGGAATACAGAATTTTGAACAATTACGAGACCGTAATTGCGTCTATGTAGACAAAACAGAACTGATTTACAGATTAGTAAAGACAGATCAAATATATTTTTTCAGCCGCCCCCGCCGGTTCGGCAAAAGTTTGCTTGTATCTACGCTCGAAGCTTATTTTCAAGGGAAAAAAGAACTTTTCAAAGGGTTAGCAATGGAGCGGTTGGAAAAGGATTGGACAGTTTATCCGGTGCTGCATATAGACTTCAGCTTGACCAAATATACAGAACTGACCGACCTCACAGGACAACTGAACCTTTTCCTGCACCGCTGGGAAGAGATTTATGGAAAAGATGAAGTAGAAACGACTTCAGCAGAACGTTTACAAGGAATCATATTGAGAGCCTACGAACAGACCGGAAAACCCATAGCCGTACTGATTGACGAATATGACGCCCCTCTGCTGGACAGCAACTCCGATATTCAGTTGCAAAAACAGCTCCGCAACGAAATGCGCAAATTCTTCAGTCCGCTCAAAGGACTGGGACAATACTTGCGTTTTCTTTTCATTACGGGCATCAGCAAATTCAGCCAGATGAGCATATTCAGCGAACTGAATAACCTCCAGAATATTAGTATGCGTGATGACTTCAGCGCACTGTGTGGTATCACTGAGCAAGAATTACTGACACAACTGAAGCCGGATATTGAGCAAATGGCTAAAGTAAACGGTGAAACTTACGAGGAAGCCTGTTTGCATCTGAAGCGGCAATATGACGGTTATCATTTTAGCAAGCATTGCGAAGACATATACAACCCATTCAGCCTGTTCAATGCTTTCAATGCAAAGGAATATAAAAACTTTTGGTTTTCCACGGGTACCCCTACTTTCTTGATAGACCTGCTACAGGAAGCGGATTTTGATGTGCGTGAACTGGAAAGTGTAGAAGCTACCGACGAACAGTTTGATGCACCCACCGAACACATAACAAGTCCTATCCCGGTACTTTATCAAAGTGGTTATCTTACTATCAAAGGCTATGATCCGGATTTTCAGATATATCGGTTGGCATACCCCAACGGAGAAGTACGCAAAGGATTTATAGAGTCCCTGTTGCCTGCCTACGTACACCTTCCCGGGCAGAACAACACTTTCTATGTCGTCTCATTTATCTGTGATTTACGCAAAGGC
>OHQM01000783.1_pt1 | contig 15497 bp, 14 predicted proteins | sample 1577941 | NCBI WGS metagenome assembly OHQM01 (sample SAMEA3879604, study PRJEB24766) | human gut metagenome | biome: human-associated habitat; feature: feces | place: USA | collected 1985/1987
GTAGAAGCGGTTCCAGATCTTTTCCAGCTCGGCGGGAGGGATGCCCTCGCCGTTGTCGGATACGGAGAGTATTACCCTCTCATGCTCCCGGTGAAGCGAGACGCGTACCAATCCGCCGCCGTATTTGAAGGCGTTTTCCAGAAGATTGCCGGTCAGCCTTGACATGAGCGCCACATCGATATCCGCGAATATCCCCTCTTCGATTTCCGTCTCCAACACGGCCTCCCTCCAGAGGAGCCGGGACTCGCGGCAGACGACGCCGACAAGTTCGCTCAGATCCGCGCGCTCGAAAGAGGCTTTGACCGTCCCCTGTTCGAGGCGCGTTATCTGAAGCAGCGCGCCGATGAGCTTTGACATCTTGAGCGCCTGCCGCCTGATCGCCGCAATCCCCTCCGCGTATTCCGCCGCCGTGCGTTCCCCTCTCTCAAGCGACTCACACTGCGCGAGGATGACCGCCGTCGGCGTGCGCAGCTCATGGGAGGCGTCGGAGACGAACTGGCGGCGGGCGCTCTCCGTCTCCTGGAGGCGGTCCACCAGGTCGTTGAACTCCCGCGTGGTGTGCATCAGTCCCATCGTGCGGATCGTCAGCTCCGTGGTGTTGCCCTCGATGCTGCCCGAAGGCAGTTCGACGTTCTCGCGGTCGAGGGCCGTCTTGATGTCGGTCGGGGTGATGCCGTAGCCGGCCATCTTCGCGGGGTCGAGCCACAGGCGCATCGAGTAGCGTTTTTCGCCCCAGATCTGCACGCCGCTCACGTCGCTGATGGTCTGCAACTGCTCCTTGACCGTCAGGTCGGCGATCTCGCTCAATTCGAGCAGCGACCGCTTGTCGCTCTGGATCGTGACCATCAGAATCGGCGAGGCGTCGGCGTCGGCCTTGGTCACGGTCGGGGGGTCGCAGTCGCGCGGCAGGTAGCGCTGGGCGCGCGAAACCTTGTCGCGAACGTCGTTGGCGGCGGTTTCGAGGTCCACCGAGAGTTCGAACTCGACGGTGATGCGGCTCTGGCCCTGGCTGCTGACGCTCGACAGCGAGCGGATGCCCGGGATGCCGTTGATGTTCTGTTCGAGCGGCTCGGTGATCTGGTTTTCGATCACGTCGGCGTTGGCGCCCGGGTAGGAGCACGAGACCGAGATGATCGGGTTGTCGACGCTCGGGAATTCGCGCACGCCGAGGTAACTGTATCCGATCAGACCGAATAGCAGGATGATGATCGTCAGCACCGACGCCAGGACGGGCCTCCGGATGCTCAGTTCGGAAATGTTCATGCGGCGGAGGGTTTATTCGACGGTGTCGAGTTTTACGGGGAGCCCTTCACGCAGCTGGAGCGTGCCGGAGACGATCAGCGTGTCGCCCGGGGCCAACCCCTCGACGACCTGTATCCGCGATTCCGTCCTCAGCCCGGTTTTTATGGCTACGGCGTGGGCTTTGCCGCCCTTGTAGAGGAATACCTTGTCCACGCCCATCTCGGGGACGACGGCCTGCGTCGGGATGGCGATGGCGTCGGGAATTTCGTGCATGCGGATCTGCACCGTCGCAAAGCGTCCCGGCAGCAGTTTGCCCTGCGTATTGGGATACTTCGCCCGGACGGCCAGCGTGCGGGTGGCGATGTCGACCTTCGATTCGGTGGCGTAAACCGCGGCTTCGAAACGCTCCTGCCGTCCCTCGATGGTGAACGAGAGGCGCGTGCCGGGCTTGATCTGGTTGGCATAGCGTTCGGGGACGAAAAAGTCGATCTTCAGGGGCGAAATCTTCGTGAGCTTGGCCACCACGACGCTGGGCGAGGCGTAGGCGCCTTCGCTGACGTTGCGCAGGCCGATCACGCCGTCGAACGGCGCCCGCAGCTCCGTGAGCGCGATGTTCGACTTCACGATGTCGATGTCGGCGTTGAGCATCGCCAGTTCTGTGCGGGCCTGTTCGTAGGCCTCCTGGCTCACGGCGTCTTTTTTGAGTAGGGCGCTCTGGCGGTAAACGCGGTCTTCGGCCAATTTGAGCTGCGCCTCGTAACGCGAGAGCTGGGCCACGAGCGGCAGGTCGTTGACCTTGGCCAGCAGCTCGCCCTTGCGGACGACGGTGCCCTCCTGGAAGTTGATCGCCACGATTTTGCCCGAGGTTTCGAACGAGAGGTCCACCTCCTCGTCCGGCAGCAGGTTGCCCACCGTGGTGATGCCGTCGGTGAGCCGCTGCGGACGGACGATGCGTCCGTTGACGTTGAGGGTGCTCTGTCTGCGGGGCGCGATCGGCGCTTTGGCGGCGTCATCCGATGCCGGAGTTTTGTCGTTCAATAGATTGTAGAGGCCCAGGATCAGGCAGAATACCACGAGAACGATGGCTGTGATGATCCATTTCTTTTTCTTATTCATTGCGAGAGTCCGGTTTTGCGTAGGGTATTGTATGCAAAGATACGAAAAAGGCGGATGGATACAAAACCGAATGGGCGTCCGGTTCTGGTGCCCTTTCCGACGAATAAAAGTGTCGTAACGATGCCGAAAATGCCTAAAAAGCGTGTTGACCGTCGGCTTTTGACAGCGAAACGAGCCGGTTGCTGAAATATAGAATTAGAAAACTTTGTCCGATTGTCCGGTTTCGGACGGGTGAAACGGAAAAATTCGGAGGTGAAATAATGCCGGCTTTACGCGTCACTGCATTTTTCGATCGTCTCGATGGCCGTGTTCATCGGGATTTTTCGGTTTACGCATTGGTTTAAATAAATTCCCGATTTCGCCGTGAAAACCGCTCGAAACAAGATGCGAAAAAACCGCCTGCAAATTGCAAGCGGCTGTAAACAACAGAGGGAAAAGCATTTGCCTTTCCCTCCTTGTGACACCGACAGGACTCAAACCTGTAACCTTCTGATCCGTAGTCAGATGCTCTATTCAATTAAGCTACGGTGCCGAATTGCGAATGCAAATGTAGGGCAATGTTGATTAACAGATAGTTACGGTTGTGGATTTTGTCGATGAATTTCTCTTTTTCGTGCTGTTGCTCGGCGCGGTTTACACGTTGGTTTACACAATAGGGTAAACTCAATGCTGGTTAAACAATAGGTGAATTAATTGATTATTTGATAAATAGAAAAAGTGACAAACTATGTCGAAAGAGTAATTATATAGCCCCTCGTTTTTAGTCTGTCACTTATCGTTGTCAAAGGAAAAACGCCGCATTTTTTGGCCCTCTCCTTAACCTTTATAGATACGATGCAATTCAACTCCACCGAATTATTTTGCAAACTGCATCAGATAGTTTTCGCAAAATCCAGCTAACGGGAATTTCACTATCTCGTCCCGTCCGTCGGGTGTGGTGTAATGAAATAATATAGCGTTCGCTTTGACAAGGCAGTCGAATAAATTTACCGTTTCGCTCATGCCCTCCATCTTCACCTCGTTAGCGATTATTATTCCTATTGTATCGTCTATCTCTTTGAGGTCGCTTTTTCACCCGATTATTCATTGTTTGTTCTTTACAAGTGCAATTTCGACGGGTTTATTTATGTCCGCTGTTTCGGGAGAGAAAACAAAGTAAAATATTTCGGGATAAATCTCATTTTGGGGCTTTATGACAATTAAGCCTATTCCCTCGGTATTGCTCCATTCGACCAACTTGCAAATAGCTTGTTTATCCTCTCATGCTTTGGTCATTCATTCAGTTTTCGGTTGTTTGTATTTATTCATCATTAACGTAATTTCAATTATTATTAAGTAATTGTCACGATAATCCTTAATTACCATTCTATGTTACCGCGACATTCAATTTCGGCCTGCTCCTCCCAATCTATCTCATAAGGATTACTACTCTTTATGTATTCTTTTGAATCTCTCATATCACGTTCATTCCGTTGTTGCCAATATTTGGCAGACGCATTATCCGTGTGTTTTATGTTTATGCGCCATTCATTTTCTTCAAATATCCATTCCCAATCTACTCCCTCTTTCAATCCTGTTTTTATTAATCTATGTGCTATAATATGTTCGCTCAAGTTATGATTTAGCATTGTATCAATTATATGTTTTGCTTTTTCACTATGGCCAATCAAAGAGTATGGTAGCCAAATCCCAAAGAAATTAGGGTTGTCGTTAAGAATGCGAAGAAGCTCATTTTTTGAACCGCGCGAGTAACCTTCATATCGTTCAAGGTTTTCATAATATATTTTTCGATAACGCTCTAATAAATCAGCATAATCTTTTTCTGAAATATAGTATTGTTGTTTTTCATAATCTAAAGACCATCGCAGTACAGACATAGTGTTTAATTTTAGAGTGTTAATCGATTGAATGTTATGTAAATATAGTGAATATTTCTCAATATAGCAAGTAATATAAAAGTGACAAACTCTGCAAAAGGGTTTTATCTATTAACCTTTTCACAAAGTCTGTCACTTTTAGAAACCTTTGTTATTTTGTTGCTTCAAGGCAAGCAATCAAAAATTTATTCGCATAGATGAAGTTATCCTTTTGTATCGGCAATGATGCGATGGCTTTTTCTCCATGAAATAGATTGTTACGGTATCTGTAAATAATCATGATGATAGCTTTAATAATATCACATGAATTATTGGTTAGCCCTAATAAAACACGCTGAACAGAGGTCGTATCATCATTATTTCTCAATCGCAATCTCATGAATCGCTCGTTTGTAGAACCGTTCTTTATATATCTCCTTTGTAAGTATTGTAGGGTTTGATTAACAATATCGGACGCTAAATGTATGTTTTGAATATTGGACTTATTTCTTCCGAAATTACATTTAAACCATTTCGCTTCAAATATATTCCATAATATTAAGAAATTCCGAACTTCCACGTATTCCTCGGTATCAATAGAAATGTGCAAATAATTGTCAATCCATTGTGATATTTCAGACGCATTTTTACTTTTATTTTCCATAATGCCGAAATGCTTTTATTCATCTAATCCCGTAATGCTTGCAAAGTTTTTCCATCCTGTTGCGGCTTTATAAGCATTGGCACAACCCGAAGGCACTTTCAGTACCGAATAAGGATTTATGCCGACAAAAGCATTGTTTTCACAAGTTGGTGGCGTTTTCGTGCTGACCTTGAATAATCGCAGTTCGGGATCATTGTAAAAGGCACATTCTTCGATTATCTCAACCTGTGTACAAGCAGACATATCGACGGTCATTAGATTCTTCAATTCACTGAAAGCACCATAAATATAACGATACCCAACATTAGTATCAAATCCTCCCCCGATAGTTTTTAGCTGAGAACCTTTCTCAAAGGTTACGGTTGTCAATTTGGAACAATCCCAAAATGCAATATTTTCAATCGTTGTTACATTTGCGGATATTACGACCGATTTCAACTCGCTTCGATAAAACATCTTTTCCCCAATGGTTATCAATGTATTTGGAAGAATCAGCTCTTCAACATTTGTAGATTCACAAAATGCTTGTGTCGGCAATGCCGTAATATTTACCTCTGCAATATCGAGGTTTTTCAGATTGGGCATCATGCGATAGATAAACAAGAAATCGACATCATTCAGCACACCCGTGATTTTCAACGATTCGATATTGGCATAATCATAATCCGCCAACACATTTTCCAGTTCACCTTTCGTTTCGACATGTATTTCGGTACACGTTCCCAATTGTCGAAAAATAATCGTTTGTAAAGTATTGCCTTGTTCGTCCTTCAAAGCAACCGTTGCATAGCGTTGAATCCCCTCGTTAGCAGTTACCTCAAAAACAATCGTATCTTCCCGCAAGGCTCGTGTTTGAGGAGCCAACGACAACCATGATTTTGCATTGTCGGGAATCTCTACGGTGTAATCCAAATTCGTCGTCAATTTGATTTCCTGTGTACCTCCAGCAGGAGTAGCATCAATAGAGTTATCTGCTATATTGATTTGCCCCTGCATACAATTCAGCGACACCATAACAGTACGATAGGAACCGTCGTTGGCAAAGACAAGGATTTCACTTTCTACAATCGGATTAGGAGCGGTAATCGTAATCGTTCCCTTATCCGCAGATGTTGCATTTACTTTTGCTTTCCAACCATCCTGTGCAATGGCTTTGACAACCGTATTTTCGGTTGCATCCGTAATCGTGTAGGAGATTGTTTTGCTCTCTCCTCCATTAAGAATGGCTATATCCGTTGTATTGAATGCAATTACAAACTTTGAATTATCGCTTTTAGGAATCGTGATAACAGAATCGTCCTCCAATGTGAAATAGACATTATCATCATCTTCTCTTACACTTTTGAAGATGCCATTCGTTCCGTCCTTGCCATCGACACCATCTTCTCCATCCGTCCCGTCTGCTCCATCTTCTCCGTCTTTTCCATCGGCTCCCGTTGCTTGCCCTATATCAGTCCAAGTTTTTCCATCATCCATTGATAGCATCCATCGGCCATTCTCTATTTTCAGTTGCGGTGTAATTCCATCCTTTCCGTCTTTTCCATTCGTTCCATCTACACCATCTTCTCCGTCCACACCGTCATTTCCATCCTCGCCATCAACTCCGTCCTTGCCGTCAGTTCCTTGTGCCTTTACCTTATTTCCCTTTTCATCGGTCAGCCATTTGCCATCAAGTGTCCAATAATAGATGCCGTCCGTGTCTTTCTTCACACCAATAATAGGAGCGTCCTCGCTATCTTTGCCGTTTTTAATTGTAGCAGTAGAACCATCTGAAAAGTGGATAATGTAACCATCGGATATTTGTTCAACTTTGGAAATAGACAGGTTATCCTGTAATGCGTCTACAATCTTCTGCAATGATGAAATATTTGTATTCATCTGCTTGCAGAGTTCCTCTAATTTCGCTATGCGATTTTCGAGGTCATTCAAATCATTGCGCAATGCGCTGTCGTCGTACTTATCGCTACACCCAAATAGCAACAAGCCGCAAAACACAAGAGATAGTAGTTTTTTCATAAATAGTAAGTATTTGAATTAAGTGTTTTTCAAATCTTACTATCCGCCCCTCAATAGTGGATTCAATAAATAAGAAAGCGCAGGGCTGAAAGCTCATTTGAGGATAGTAGGCCGTAGGATTGCCCGAACATTCAAATAAGCAACAACCCCGCGCCGTATCCGTAAAGGATATGACGGGAGATAAGGTCTGCTTATTCTCATGTTCAATGAATTTCCTACGTTCACTATCCGAGAATAAACTTACGCTTCCGTAAATTTCAATATGTCATCCACAAAGGTAAAAAACATATTCTGAAAACGCAATGACCTTATCCCGCTTTTCGGGATTGTTGCCGTATCAAATTTCTGAAAAACAAAGTTTCTATCCAATAGGTTACGCTATGGAATCGAAACTTTGTTAGTTGTAAGTTGGGTTAATCGTTCCCGCAGATTTCTTGTATAACGCTATCCATATAAATCGCCTGCCCGCTGGATTGTCTGCCCCACCAGTAGCAACCGTATTCCTCGATGATAACCTCGCCTTGCGCTTTCAGTCGTTCGGCCAGCCATGAATCAATCAGCCACCATTCCATGACATCATCCACGAACTGATAAAGATATTCTTCGGAAATAAGGTTTGCCCGTATCATTTCCTCGATAACCGTGCTTTGATTCTTCAAAACACAATTCTGTACTACTCGTTGCGCATTCATATAATCGGTTGTTGCGAGTTCATGCGTATTAGCCATCGGTTTGCAAAATTTGTGTGGTCAGCCTGTCGTTCCTCGGCGCAATTCTCCATTCCGTTTTCTGTCGGGTACACACTATGCGATTCAATGCGGAGAGTTTTGTTGCAGTAATAGTACGGGATAAATTGCTTTGTACTTGTGTCAAATGCAAAATTCATTTCTGTATTCTGCGCAAGTTTACCTTTAGCTTCGTAGTATTCTACCAGCGAAATAAGGTTGTACTTTCCATTGCGCCCAATCATTGCGGCACGTAAGCGTGTGTAAACTCCGTTTCTGTGGTCGATTCTGTAAGCCCGCACGGCTAACAAGGCTTGCAGAATTTCTGTCGCCCTTTCATTTAATGTTTTCATGGTCTGTAAAGTTTAGAGTTATTCCCCATTACTTGTAAAAAGATAACTCCATTCATAACCAACTAAACAGGGCGGCATATCTCCATGTAAGAATAGCTTTCCGATTCTATATAATGCAGATAATTCTATGCTGTTATATGGTTTCGGGCATAAATAGGGGGTGGTCTGTTTTATGTGGAATCCTATTAAATGGTAAGTAAAAAATTCGGTTTTCCATCCGAAAATGGGGAGGGGTGAAAAATAGGGATTGTCTGCATGGATAAAATAAAAAAGCCCTAACTATAAGGCTTTTTTATTAAAACGTAAATGTCTTAATTTATCTCCAACAACTTCTAACTCTAACTCTTTTCTCAACTCTTTTCTTAATTCAATAAGAAGAGGTTTAGTATCTCCTTGCTGAGTATCCCCAATTTCATCAGATAATTTTTGAGCTAATTGTATTTGTGTTGGGGTTCCGAATAGTTGAATGTTCGCAATAGCTTTTTCAACATCAGCATTCCGAGTGCTATCGTTGCGGTTAGATGCATTTTCTAATAATTGCCATGCTGTTATTAGATATTGGATGGTAATTTCTTTTTTCTTGTTGGATAAATCTCGACGTTTAGATAGTATATGTAATATAAACCATCCTAAAATATTAACTATTATTGTTATCCACATAAATATTATGCTATTCATCATTGTACGTTTTGTACAAATATAAGAAATTATTGATTGAATTAGTTTACAGTTGTAATTGTCTTATGTGTGGTGTTTTTCTTTATATAAGGTCGTAATCGCCCTCTATCTTCTCACGAATTTATCCCTAATAATTGTCACGCACGCGGTCGGTTTACCCTCTATTCGTGTCGGTGCGTCCTTTATCTCGTATCATTGCACAAGGTCTGTCGCTTTGGCTTTTCGTTGCAATCCCAGCGTGTCGTAAATCTCCTGCAAGCGTTCTTTCGCCTTGTTCTTGGCAATCGGCGTCTGCTTCTGAAATGCGTCATTTATCATCCTCACGATTTTATAGTCGTCGCCGATTGAAAGCCCCTTTACCAACTCTCGGCGGATGTTGCCGACATGGTATTTCAATGCCTGTACTTTGGCCGCTCCCAACTCGTCGTAAGCCTGCTTCACCAACGGATGCCGCAGTTCTATCACGGCGCATAGTTCGGCGGGACTTTCTACCACGAAAAACTGCTCAGTCATTGTTTTCAGTCGGCAATATTCATCGAACAACTCCCGAAAAGTAGTCCGCGCCGAGGGGTTCGCCGCAAGGTGCTCCACGACTTTACTGTATGTCTGCACCGTTACTTTGTAGCCGTTTCGTTGCAGTTCGTCGGTAAGGTTTACATAGGTCGCGTAGATATGTCGGCTGATTTTGAAATTCACGATGTCCATATTGGCGAGGTTCTTTTCCACGACAAGGCGGTTATCGACTATCCGCACATATTGTTCGTTGATGTAGGGAATCTTCGATAAGGTTTTAACCCGTGTGGCATCACTCAACGAGTTTATCTCGGCGGCATAGCTTTCGGCGTCTGCAAGCGTCCGCTGGGTAGCCGCAACAAATTCGTCGAGCGTTACGGCCTTGCTGTATTTGGTCGTGGAATAGACGTGCACGATTTGCGCCTTGTAACGAGAATCTCGGATGCGTCCGCATATCTGCGTGAAGAGCGTGGAAATATCCAACAGCGTGTGCGCCTTTCGTCCGTCGCTGACGATGAATGTAACGCCGTCGGGGTCGAAGATGTCGCACCCCTCGAAGCAGGTCGAGGTGTAAAAGTTTATCTTCTTCGCAGGGTCGGAGGGCTGGCCGATGGGATAGGCATTGCCTAACTTGCGCTGGTTCTCCTGCCTACTCTCCCCGCTCGTAGAACACACCACTTTGACGGCTTCGGGAGCGAGTTTGAGCGTGTCGATAACCTTTGCGATAAATTCCACGCTGTTGACGAAGATATGCAGGTTGTAGGGCAATTCGTCGCGCAGGACTTTGACGCACTCCGACACGATGTATTTATCGGGTTTGTTGGTCTGCCGCGAACGCACCTTAACCTCCGTAAGGTCGGGTCAGTCGATTTCGCAGGTCGGCAGGTGTCGCAGTTCCTCCAACATGTATTCCCGTTCTATGGGCGTCGCCGTCATATATGTTGCCTTATCGAATTTAGCGGCTTCTGCAAGTAAATTCTTAATGGCATTATGTCGGAACGAATAGGAGTTGAACAGCACGTGCCACTCGTCCACCAGCAGGAACAGCTCTTTGTAAGGGTCTATGCCGATGCTCTGTAAAGCGGAAACGACGCGCGGCAGGGAGTCGTAAGTCGTGGCTATCTTTAAGGGGGAATGGGTACGGGCGAATTGTGTGATGTCCCACTCGGTAATGTCTTCGTACACGCCCAACACCTCTATATCGTCGGTGCGGCAGACGGTCTTGTTCTTCACCAATGCCACGTAAGGCATGGCGATAATGGTTGGAATAGAGTTGCGGATAGCCAGTTCGGTAGCCCCGCACCCCGTCTTTTTCTTGTTAAAAAGACAATTCACGGGAATTTCGGTCATAAAGTCCCGAAGAAAGTTTGCACCTTTGGGTGCGTCGATGGTTCAGTTTTGCATAAGTAATTCGTTTTTAGTGAAATAAAATCTGTAATTATTTTTAATCCTGTATTGTTATTATTAAAGAGATAGTCCATTTCGGAATCAAAAAATATTACACTCGGAAACAAGAAAAAGAGGTGCTGAAAAACACCTCCCGATTATGGACGGACTCGACATTAGGACTACTCCTTTTTCGTATTATAAAGATAGCACCTTTTTTATTGGGAACAAAGGTTGGACAGCAATTAATCCGAACATTTTTATCTATGTCTTAGATGGCATTATTTGGCTGTTTACGGGGTAGCGGAGTGTGTTCGACGGGGAAATTAATGTGCAAAAAGTAGTATTAGCGGGTATTTTACATAGTCCGTTGTTCTAAAACGCCTTTCGTGTCATGTAATTCAGTACTATTAGCGGTTCGGTACATAGTGCGGCTGTTCTGAAATTCCTTTCGAACACGTGTTTTAAGTGCTAATAGCGGTTTTTGCATGGTAAATAAGTGCGATGTACACGTAAAAAGCCGTAAATTTGGGTGTAAAACGCTATTTTATGAATGAGAAAGAAGCCGATGCCATCCGTAAGAGTATGTATGAATCCTTACTGATGGATGAAAACGATAAGATTGTGCATTGGGATTTCGACCCGATGCGCCGTGAGTTGCGCGAGTATGTCGATATTGCCTGCGGATGCGATGAACAGACGTATGGAATCCGCACGCCGCAGTTTGAATATCGCTACTGTACGGGTAAGATTAAGATGCCCTTTGCCAAGTCGGATTATCTGGCTAACGACGATATAATCGCTACGGTTATGGGATTGGGGCTGGATGTCGAGAAATTTTGGTTTGCGCTGGTCTTTATTTACGATTATGTCGAAACCTCGTTTAAGAACTACAGCCTTGTGAAACCCGCGTCTTTGGATAAGGCGGTGCAAAATCTGTTCAAAGAGTTGGGCGAGGATTTCGCGGACGATGATATTGAAATAACCCTTAAAAAGAACAGAAAGAAAGTCGAGGTTCTGCCCGTTATAAAGCGTGGGATTTTGCATTGGCTGCGGGAAACCTATGAACGGGAATGCAAAGGCAGGAAGATTCAGTATTACGGGATTGATACGGGCAATTTCGACCAAACCTATCCGAGTACGTCGTTTCGGATTTATCGGACTGTGGAGATGTATCGGGATATGCTGAACACCTTATTGGGAGACAACCGCCCGAAGCAACCCGACAAGAGTGTTTCGTTGAATCGTCTGTTGCTGATTTCGCGTATCTGTTACCTCTATGAATTTACCCGTAATGACAGCTTTTTGTATAGCGACGATTCGTTAAAAGGAATAATTAAGTCCTGCAAAGGGCGCATGCCTGCAACTTATTCCGCTGTTTATCTGTAATTTGCAGAGGGAGAGCAAAAACGCCCTTTATTTCACTCCCCGTATTTGGGGTGCGAAAAGTCAAATCTTTGTAGTGTCGAAAGGGATAAACCCGACGACCTGCAAACGCTTGGGCAAGGGATGCAGAATAATTTAAGCCCCTCTGTAAAAGGAGTATTTCAGATTATGGCAAATTCAAATTTGCAGAATGGCGTAAACGCCAATGAAATTAACGCGGCAAACGCCGCAACCGTTACGCCTACTCCCGTTGCTGAACAGAAAGAACAGCAGACTGCGCAAACCTCGCGCCGCCGCCGTTCGACTACGCCCCCGATGTGGCGGGTAATGACGCAGGCACGGCCCGTTTTCGATGTCCAACTGAAAAAGGATAACGAAATTAAATTGGCCTGCATCGACAAATTCATGAATGCGGCTTACTCGGATGCGAACAAATTCTGGGCTGATTTCATGGAGCAGGTAAATATCCTGCTTGACAGCCGCAGGTATTGCCGCGAGTGTGAAATCTTGGGCTTGAAGCCTGAATATGTAGCGGAACATATTGTGTTCCTCGGTAGTGCCACGATGAAAAAGGTGCTGAAAGACGGTGTATCCCGCACATTAGGGGCTGATGTGCAACTTTACGGGAAACGCTTCTCGCCCGAAGATGCGGACAGATTTCTGTCGGAAGATATAAAGCGTCTTCCCGAACACGCGACTGTTGCCTAATTTCAGCCTGCTGTCGTTGAAAAAAAGGACACTCCGTATATTCGTCGGAGTGCCCTTTTTCGTTCACAATAGATTCTGCATCGCCGCGTCGATTTGGCTGTTTTCAAACGAATCCAAATAGATTTGGGTGGTCGATAAATCGGAATGGCCCAGCGATTCGGAAATGATGGCAATATTCACTCCCGACCGCTTCAAAACCGTGGCGAACGTATGGCGGGCGACATAGGTAGTCAGATGTTCGATGCCAACCCGCTGCCCGATTTTACGCAACCAGCGATTCGTGTTCGTCAGCACCTTATGCGTTCGGTCATATCTCTGCTGTTCCGTCCTATGCACACGACGGTCGAGTATCGGAAAAATATAATCTTCATCCGTCTGTCCTTGTTGCTGGTATTTGACAATGATATTCCGCATTTCCTCCGTCAGCAGAAAATTGATAGGCTTGCCCGTTTTCTTGCGAACGTAGTGCACCCGTCCGTCCCGTACATTTCCGTATTTCAGCAGGGCGATGTCTGCAAAGTTAATCCCCGCACCGAAATAGCTGAACACGAAAATATCCCGTGCCAATCGTTCGGAGGGATAGCCTTGCGACAAATCGAGTGCAATAACCTTGCGCACGTCCTCTTTCGTGATGGCCCGTTTCTTCGTCCGCGTATCGAATTTGCTGACTTTATAGGCATCGAACGGGTAATAGTCCCGTTTCACCAACTGCAATTCTACCGCCTTGTTGAACACGCTACGCAACGTTCGAAAGAGCTGGCTAATGGTCGTATCACCGCAACCGCTCGTCCGTAACCAATTCTCGTAACGACGCAACCACACGGCGTCAATGTCGCTGAACGGGATTTGCAACCGCTGTCCCGTGAATTTCAGCAATGATGTACGGGAGTATTTGTAAACGCCTGCATTGCCGAGTTTACCGCCGCGTTTCATGTCGTCAATCAGTTTATCGTACAATTCGACCACCGTAGCGCAACGGACTTGGTTATGAAAATGGGACACGAGCGTTTCCACCGTGTATTCACGTTGCTGGGCGGTCATTTCGACAATCAAATCGTTGTATTCCGCCGTTTTTGCGGCTATCAGCCGTTCGATTTGCTCCTTATTGGGACAATTTCGTTTGGGCTTGCCTTTCTCGAAATCCCAAAACTTTTCGTGCAGGGAAAGGCCGAGCGAAACGTATTTGCGTTTGCGGTCTTTCGTAACTCGGAGCATTAAAGGGAATGTGCCGTCTTTGAGCGGCTTGGACTTGTAACAAACAACCTCTACGGTAGCTTTCATCGTGTAAATCTCGGTTTACACACTGGTTTACACAAACGGGCAAAAAACGTGTAAACCGACCACGGAGGCACACAAAAGAAAAACGACCTACATTGCTGTAAGTCGTTGATTTTCATTTGTGGGAGCTGAGGGATTCGAACCCCCGACCCTCTGCTTGTAAGGCAGACGCTCTGAACCAGCTGAGCTAAGCTCCCCTAAAAATGGCTTGGGACTGCAAAGGCAATCTTCCGATCACCCTCCGGACCACCCTTTTACGGACGACCCCTTGCAGGCGTTTTTTGAAAGAACCTTTACGCAACCCTCGCGCATCTGCGCCTGAACAAGGACTTGAACCTAGGACCCCATGATTAACAGTCATGTGCTCTAACCAACTGAGCTATTCAGGCATTCGGAAATCGGTTTTTCAACCGTTTCGGAGTGCAAATATATAGCAAAATTTCATTCCCGCAAAATTATTGCACGATTTTTTCGCAAAAAAAGTATCTTTGCATGTCGCACAAATCATAAAGAAATGATCCCGAATCGCGTTATTTTCCTTATTCTCTTGACGCTATGCGCCTTAACGGCCTCGGCGCAGGAACATCTGTCTTTTCGGCCCGATACGTGGGACTTCGGCACGATCCGCGAAACCGACGGCCGCGTCAGCCACACGTTCACGGGCGTCAACCGCGGCGACAGCCCTCTGGTGATCCTCGACGTGGTGACCACCTGCGGCTGCACGGTCCCCGATTTCTCGAAGAAACCGATCCTTCCGGGCGAAAAGACGCAGATCACCGTCACCTACGACCCCGCCAACCGCCCCGGCTCATTCACCAAGGAGCTGTGGGTCTACTCTTCGGAGAAGCGGAAGATCGCCACGCTCACCGTGCAGGGGAGCGTCATCCCGCGGCAGAAAACCGTCGAGGAGCTATACCCCGTCGATGCCGGCGGAGGGCTGCGGCTGGCCTCGACGCTCAACGCCTTCTCCTATATTTATCCGGGGCGGCAGGTGCAGGCGGCGATCGGCTACGCGAACACCTCGAAACGCCCGGTCCGCCTCGAACTGCGGCCCGAAACCACGAGCGGAGCGCTTCGGACCGACTATCCGAAACAGATCGCGCCGGGCGAACGGGGCGAAATCAACTTCGCCTACCTCATCCCCGCCGACAAACCCCGCTACGGGACCGTGCGCGACGCGCTGGAGGTCCTGATCGACGGACGGAGCAACGGCACGACGCTCGTCACCCACGGCATCAGCGTCGACCCGCAGCCCGCGGATGCAACACAAAACGCCCCGAAAGCCGATTTTTCGGAAAATATCCTTAAATTTGGACCGGTCAAACATGCGGGACCAGTCCGGAAAAAGCACTTTACGCTTTCGAACGCGGGCGGCGCGGAGCTGATCGTGCGGGCCGTCGAAGGCGAGGGACACGTGGCCACGACACTCGCCCCGGGGCAGAAAATCGCCCCCGGAGATTCGCTACGCTGCGAAATTCTGCTCGATCCCCGGACGCAGGACTACGGCATCGTGACCGAACACCTCGTGGTGGTGACCAACGACCCCGTGCGGCCCATGCGGCGCATCCGGGTGACG
>OHQM01000807.1_pt1 | contig 15119 bp, 15 predicted proteins | sample 1577941 | NCBI WGS metagenome assembly OHQM01 (sample SAMEA3879604, study PRJEB24766) | human gut metagenome | biome: human-associated habitat; feature: feces | place: USA | collected 1985/1987
CAGAATCTGTAAAATCAGAACTGGCGAAAATAAATAAGAGACAGGATGATATTATTCGTTTCATCCGTCACTATGAGGAAGAGCAACTGAATCCAATGATACGGGCAACAAATTCAATCGCTTTGCGCTTCGATGCTATCGGCAAAACTCTGGAAGCTCTTATTCTCTCTCAACTGGAAGCCAGTCAGGAAAGACAAACAGCCGTGCTGAAAAAGTTAAGCGAACAGTTCGGCAATCATGTCGATGTGATTAACAATCAGTCAAAACAGATCAATGCACTCTACCTGATACATCAACGGGATTATAAAAAGTTACTGAACCTGATACAGCTCTATTCGGAACTATCCGCTTGCGGAATGATGGATAGCAAACGCAAAGAGAACCTGAAAGCTGAAATTAGCAATCTCATAAATACATAGAATTATGCACATAGACTTTGCCCCACCATCAAACGGAACATATAATAATTCCGGGAGCTGCCGAAAGCTAGCTAATTACATGGAACACGAGGATTTAGAAAGGATGGAGAAAGGCATCTATACCGAAGGCTTTTTCAATCTGGCAGATGATAACATCTATAAATCAAAGGTCACAAAAGATATAGATAGCAATATCGGACAACTCCTAAAAACGGATGCAAAGTTTTATGCTATCCATGTCAGCCCATCGGAAAAGGAACTTAGAGCAATGGGTAGCACAGAGCAGGAAAAAGCCGAAGCAATGAAAAGATATATTCGTGAAGTATTTATTCCTGAATATGCTAAAAATTTCAATAAAGAGCTATCCGCTTCGGATATAAAGTTTTACGGTAAGATCCATTTTGACCGTAGTCGTTCAGATAATGAACTAAATATGCACTGTCATTTGATTGTGAGCCGAAAAGACCAAGCCAATAAAAAGAAACTATCACCATTGACTAATCATAAGAACACCAAGAACGGAGCAATAACAGGTGGCTTTGATCGTGTAAGCCTATTCCAACAGGCAGAGCGAGGATTTGATAAACTATTTAGATATAATCGCCAACAATCTGAATCATTTGACTATCACAACACAATGAAGAACAACTCCATATCAGAGCAACTTAAACAACAAGAGGCAAATATTCAATCCTGTGAAAGAAAAATGGAAGTCAACCAGAATAGCAATCAAGAAAATATGCTTTCTAACAATTCTGAAAGCAAGAAAGAAAATAGTAAGGCTTTTAATACAGATGAGAATATTGTCACCAAACAAGAATGCGAAACATCTGTCAATCAAAATAATAATCAAACATCTGATGTGGTTATTTCCTTAACAACATCAAGGATAGACTTAACATTCAACAACGAGGATCAAACACCAAAATCTAAGAAGAAAAAGAAAAAAGGACGCAGACTATAATACAATAAGTAAAGATATCCCAACTTATCACTCTTATGTTCATAAAAACCGTATAACATGTTGATATTTCAAATATTAATTAATATTTTTGCAAAAAACAATAATCATTATGGAAACACTTGAAATAATCATAGCAGGTATAGTCGCTATTGCAGTCGCAGGGGGAGCTATTTTTACATACAAAAAAAGCAAGAGCAAGAATGTTAATATCAAAAACGTAACAATTCATGGAAGTGGAAAAGTCGTAGCCGGATATGACAATTCCACTCACATTTCTGATAATACAATAAACCCAACATAGAATAATGGGGGTATCTATACGTGATGCAGAAGTCACGAATGGCGGAAAGCTTGTGGGTGGAGATGATAATTCTGTGCATATAAAAACAGAAACTCATAATCATCCAGTAACACAAACTAAGCTATCAGTTCTTTTTGACTCACTAAAAAGAAAATTTGAGCAAGAAGAGCAAACTGATTGTATATCAGAGGAATTAAAATTTTATCAAACAGATAGAGATACAATTGGGCTAGAACAAAAACTAAAGGATGGGGATTTGGAATATTTGTTTGAGGATGCTAGTTTGCTGAAGGAAGCATATGCAAGAAAACTATATAGATATCAATTATATGAACCTGCTCAAGAAATACATACTTATATATTAGGTATAATATGTAATAAATTTAGATGGTTAATATACCCATTAATTAAGAAAAGTACTCCACAAGAAGAGATAGCAAGACTTATCTCTTCTGAGATCATTGATCCTATTATGAAAATCATAATGGAACAAGGGTGTAATGACATTATGGGACTAACATACAGAGATATTGAGGGGATGATTTATTTTTTAACCGGCAGATGCCATATAAAATGGAAATTATGATCATTTATCATCAAGCTTTCGATTTATACCATACAGCATATAGAATAATACAACTTCTTACCTACTTTAAGCGTGGGGAGTCTGTAGAAATCGAGCGTTTACGCATTTGGGATTACTATTTACTATTTCCAATAGAAATGCAACGCATTAAATTTTCACTAAATGAGAAAGAGATTAAGGAGCATATTAAAACATTCATAACTAAAAACCGAAAAGAAAATTCATATGAGATAATATTTGATAGTCGTAAAATGTTTGAAAAAATAAAGCCATATCAAATGGCGGCTTTAAAAAGCTTAGCATCATATGGCATTATTAATATTGATTATATTACATCGGGGTATGTAACACCTATTTCAACGGAGATAATAGAGAAACATTCTCCCCAATTTGAACCTTTATCTATTAGTGAACAAAATGCGATTAAGTTGCTCACTTCTCATTACTATTTAATGTCTTTAAGCGTGTTGAAAGAAAAAACAAATCTTATTGAAAATAAATATGATGCACAATAATTTATTTGTCAATCGACTAATCATATATACGAAAAATAACAAAGTTGCTTATGATGAAACTTTTCATAAAGGAGTTAATATCATTCGAGGTAAAAATAGTAGTGGAAAATCGACCATAACTCACTTCTTGTTTTATGCTCTAGGTGGAGCCTTTAATGAATGGGTAAAAGAAGCAAAGCAATGCTCACGGGTAATAGTAGAAGTTGAAGTTAATGGAGCAACCCTTGTTCTGAAACGAGAACTGAATTTCAATGACGAAGGAAGAGCCAATGGAATGGAACCAATGTATATCCATTGGGGAAAGATGGAAGATGTATCTGATGACAATTGGAAAAAATATGGCTTTAATACTACTCCTAACAGTATTAGTTTCTCTAACGTGTTATTTAATACTTTAGAAATTCCAATAGTAAAAGGTGACAGCAATATCACAATGCACCAGATTCTTAGATTAATATATATAGATCAAGAATCCCCTACTAGTTCTCTTTTTTTATATGAACATTTTGACACAATGCTAACCAGAGAAACTGTAGCAGAATTATTACTAGGGATATACAATCAGGAATTGTATGATAAAAAACAGAGAAAAGAGGCTATTGATAAAGAATTAATAAACCTCAGCCAAGAAATAAAAGCTATAAAAAAATTCATAGACTCTCCTTACATGCTAATACCTAGTCATGTGAGAACTCAAATAGAAAATAAAGAAAAAGAAATTGAAAAAATCAATTTAACAATTCAAGCTCTTAAAAATGAAGAGAAATCGATACGTTTTACAAAAAAGACACAACTAGAATTTGAGGTTTTGAATCAAGAAGCAATACAACAAAGATCAATAGTAAATAAATTGAATGACCAGATTCGAGATCTCGAATTTGAAATAGAAGACTCAAAAGATTTTATAATAGAGTTAGAAAGAAAATTGAAAAGTATCAAAAACTCTGTTGCAACAAGGGATTTTATTGGGGGATTTTCTTTGGAATATTGTCCTGAGTGTTTATCCCCATTAGAGAAGCATGATAACAAACAGACTTGTAGATTATGCAAACAGAGTGTTGATGAGAGTTACGGGATTACACAAGCAAAAAAAATAGAACAAGAGATATGTTTTCAGCTAAAAGAATCATCTAATCTCTTAATTATAAAAGAAAGAAAACTAATAGATTTAAAAGCCTATTATGAAGCGGAAAAAGTGAAGTTATTCCAAATACAAGGACAAGTAAATAACAGTCTTAAAGATGTTAAATCTATTGCAAATGAAAGAGTTGAGAGTTTATTAGTTGAAAAAGGAAAATGTGAAGGAGAAATTCTTCAATTTAAAACAATGCTGGAAAATGCAGAAATATATAATAGTTTGTTGCAGAAAGAACAATCTCTAAAAGACGAAAAAGTTCATTGCGAATATATTATTACACATTTACTTAGAGAACAAGAAAAAAACAAAGAAAAAACGAATCGAGAAATAGAACAGTTTGCATTGAAATTACTAAAAAAAGATTTAGATAGACAAGAGGAGTTTTTCAAAGCTGATACTTTTAATATAGATTATAGAAATAATATAGCATTTATTACGGATAAAAATGAAAGATATTCATCTAGTTCTAATTTCTATTTGAAAACATCTGCTAGATATGCCATCTTTTTAGCTTCATTACATATTGATCAAATGCGCTATCCTCGTTTCATTTTTTGCGATAATATGGAGGACAAAGGGATAGAGCCAGAACGTGCGCACAATTTTCAGCGTGTATTGGTTGATATGGTTGAGCAAAATGATAAATCAAGTTATCAACTAATTTATACTACATCTCATATACTCAAAGAACTTGACACTCCTGATTATTGTGTCGGAGATTTTTATACAGAAACAAATAAGAGCCTAAAATATGTATCTGAATTTGTCTAATTTAAAGTATTGCAAGGTTCAGAGAAAACCACTATCTTTGTATTCAGTATTCTCCATGAGCAAACTACCGCAAAAGCACGTAGCAAATTAGTGGGATAAATCATGGGATATGCTTGAAGCAAAAAATATAAAGTTTTAAATATCAGCTTGGTAACTCTCTTAGGAGAATCCCCGGCGAATCATAAAAATTGGGCAGCTATCTAATGTAGGTAGTTGCTTTTTTATTTGTATATACTCAATACAGACATTTATGCATGTTTCATGACAAGCAGCCAACTTTCCTGTTCTTACTTTTGATGGTTATCCCTTTTTCACCCCAAAACAAATGATGGAGAGTAGGGTTGGGGAAGAAATAATCATTAATTAAAAGAACAGTATAATGAAAATGAAGACATTAAAGGAGAACATTGTAGCTCATGCAGATAGTCTGAACGAATTATTTAAGTTTTCGGCAGAGCATACTTGCAGAAGTATATTGCATAGCTTAGAAGAGTTTGCTAATATCGAGTTGCTAACTTTTAAAGATTTGACAGCAGGATTTTTTCTGGGTTTTGAGCACTATTTGTGGGCGTCAGGATGTTCACGAAATACTTCGGCATGCTATTTTCGAGCGTTACGGGCTATTTGTAAAGGGGCTGAGAGGCAGGGAATGGTGAAAGACGCTAAGAAGCTCTTTTGTGAGGTGTTTATGGGATATGAAGAGACGAGAAAAAGGGCACTGAATATTGAACAGCTTCGTATGGTAGCGGATGCTGATTTGGAGGATGTACCCAGTTTGGGAATGGCACGAGATCTGTTTATCCTTTCTTATTATCTACGAGGGATTCCTTTTATAGATTTGGCTTATCTACGGAAGACGGATATTCATGATAATGTGCTTTGCTATCGCCGTAGCAAGACGGGGAGGATGTTAACGATTACGCTTGAACCGTGGATATGGGAAATTATTGAGAGGTATTCATGTGATGATTCGGATTCACCATATTTATTAAGGATTATACGCCAACCGGGAAGTATTCTTGAAGAGAGGCGACAGTATGAAAGTGCTTTGAGACTTTATAATAAACATCTGTATCGGTTATCCGAACGATTGGGATTGGGGGTGAGACTGACTTCATACGTGGCACGGCATACGTGGGCAACTCTGGCATATAATGAAGATATACCGGTAGCCAAAATTAGTGCAGGATTAAGTCATGCTTCAGAAGAAATTACGCATACTTATTTGAGGTCGTTTTCTGATGAACAACTGGCAGTAGTAAACTTGCAAATGGCAGCATTGGTTAATCCGATGGCAGAAAAAGAATGGAAGAGGAAAGAAAAGGGAAAGAGAAAAGGAAATAAGAATGATAAAGAGAGTAAAAGCTCTCAGAATGAGCTTCATATTTCTGTTCCGATTCCCGGTAGGAAACGGAACGATTCCGGCGGTAAAGGAACAATTTCCAATTGAAATAAACAAGGAAAGCAGGAAATACTTATCGAAGTTTCCCTGTTTTCTGTGAAAAATCAGTCAAATTACAACACCAGACACGACAAAAACATCTCTCTTATTCTGAAAGTTAGATTTTGTCTCAAAAAGTCATGTCAATAAATATTATATTCCTGCAATAATATGGTATATCAATGAAAAAGTTCTTTGTATTGATTAAAAAGCTTTCACTTTTTTTGTTTGAATACATAGTTCCCCTACCCATATCTCAATACGGGGGAATCTCATTACTAAATCTAAGAATAAAGGAAGGGAAGAGCAAAGAATTGTCTTCCTTTTTAAAATGGGAGATGATTTTTATCCGTCCAATCTATGGTTATGATAGCACCCGTTCCGTTTCCTACCGGGAATCGGAACATTCCAAACAAAACAGACAATAATCTACATAAAAAGCAAGCGTTATGTTAACACTCAGAACAAAACTCGCCCTGGCAGTACTGCACGACATACAGTATAAGGATTATCAATTGAGTACTTCCTTTAATCCTTCGCCTTCCGAAATTGCGTACCTGCTGCAACGACTTTCAAAAGAGCACCTGATAACACTGATAGAAAATCAGCCGGATAATCAACCCGAGTCTTACCGCCTTGCCTGTGCATATCATCAAATCAGCCTCCTTTCCATTCTTGAAGCATTGGGAGAAGGTGTTTACTTCAACCGCCCCAGTGACGAAAAATTCTATTCCTGTTATGGAACTACAGCCCGCAAGCTAGGCATTGTCAATCAGATGACACGCCTTTATCTGATGGAAATTTCCATAGCAGAACTTCCCGTGAGTGAATGCCTTATCGAGAATCCCATACCTCATATCTAAAACAGTGCAATAAACCCGAATTGCCATGAAACGACTTTATTTGCTGTTCCTGCTGCTCAGTCTGATGAGCATCGCTGCCTTTGCCCAACGCGTGGCATTGCGCACCGACCTGCTATTGTGGGGAACTACCACACCCAATGCAGGAGTGGAAACCAGCATCAACCGTCATTTCACAATGGCACTGAACGGGGCTTACAATGCCTGGAAGTTCAGCAATGATATGAAACTGAATCTCTACCTGATACAACCGGAATTACGCTACTGGCCTTGTCGCAAATTCGAAGGGCACTTCCTGGGAGTGCACGGACATTACGCTTACTATAACGTGGGGCAGATTCCCTTCTTTTCAGGTATGGAAGACATTATTTACCGGGGTGACCTGTACGGTGGAGGTATCACTTACGGTTACCATTGGGTGCTGGGCGACCGCTTCTCAATAGAAGCCATGATCGGCGGCGGATATGCCCGCATGGAATATGATAAATACCGGTGCGCGGGCTGCGGCGAGCGCATGGGACATTATAAAAGGAATTATTTTGGACCTACACGGGCCGGTGTGTCACTCATTTATTTCATCCGATGAAGGTTATGGTAATCCTCTGTTGCATACTATGGTTCTGCACCTCCTGCACGTTCGATTTTGACGAGCCGCAGGTGTGTCCCTACAATGTACGGCTGAATTACCGCTATGCCGGCAGACCCGACGCCGGACAACTCTCCATGTATGTAGACAATATCCACCAGTTCCTTTTCGATTCAGACGGAGTGTTGAAGGATGTCCGGCTACTGAAAGGCGACAGTCTGGAATATTGGCAGGGGGAATTATCCCCCGGTCGCTACACCCTCGTAGCATGGGGAAACTGGGGATATGAAAGTGATATAGTCCCCCCACCCCAGCCCGGCGTGACACAAATCCGTGAACTGGCAATGACTTCAGCTACGGGAATATCCACAAGCGAATATCGATCGAACACCGAAAGGCTCTACTATGGATATAGCACGTTTGAAATTCCCTCTACGGGAAATTCAGTGAACCGAATCATCTACCTGACCCACTGCCACGCTGTCCTCCGGATTACCGTACATTGGGAAGACGGATACTATCCGACGGAAGGAACGGGAAGCTATACACTCCGCCTACGAGGCGTACCTTGTGAATACGGTTTTCCGGCAGGTTACGACATACCGCTGGCCAGTGGTGACGAAGCTTTCACATTTCCCTCCATAGGTAGCCCGGCGACGTGGCATCAGACCAAAGCTGCGATGAACTATAATGATGAACTGACGGGAGAATTAGTAACATATCGCCTGACATCAGGGTCACATCCGTTGCTAAGCATCTACCGGGGCAATGAGCGGATTATGAAGGAGATTGACTTGCAGCTATTCTTTCGCAAACTGCCCGTCAGTCTGGATGAAAATACGGAACAGGAATTTGACCTGCTAGTGACCATAGGACAGACTATTGTGGTAACACAAATGAATGCATCGGACTGGGCAGAAGGCGGAGGACTAGGATAGGAAATAATTAAAAATGAAAAATTAAAGAGACTGAATGAAGAGGATGAAAAAAATAGCTGGATGTCTGTTTGGGGTGCTGCTGACTGCGGAAGCATGGGCAGGCGGAACTTTAACACTCGGTTCGTATGTCTTTACGCAGGGAGACAGTCTTCACATAGAACTGCTACTCAATCTGAGTGATACAAAAGCGGGGAATGCGGAGGCTTATCTATTTACTCCCGTGCTGCGTGGCGCAGGACGTCTGCAAGAACTACCCGCTGTAGTAGTGAGCGGACATCGCCGTGCCCGTACCGACCACAGGCAGCAGGCGCTTCAACCGTCTCCCGACTATTTACCTCCTTACTGTACGCTTTATCCCCGAAACCGGAAAGACAGTATTATTTATAATGTATCTGTTGCTTATAGCCCATGGATGGAACATACCTCATTGGTACTGATGCGCGAACGGCGGGATTGCTGCCGGATGAAGATGCTCGGAGTAGAGCCGGTGATAACAGATCTTGCCTTGACAAGCCCTTTCCATGTTCCGCAGAGACAGACGGTGATTCCGCAGGCGATTGTCGAAAGACGTGAAAATACCACCAACCGGCAGGCCCCAAAAAGCAAATCAGACTGCATACCCTGCGCCGAATGTACGGCAATGGTGACTTACCTCACTCCGGAAGTGGAAACCCTGAAACACCGTTCGGAAAGCGCCACCTTATATATAGACTACCCTACCGGAATCTATGACGTCCGTCGTGAATTCCACAACAACCATTCAGAACTGGAGAAGCTGGATAGCCTGATGCACCCGCTCATCAGAGGGAATCTGGCAAGCATCTCTGATATTTCCATTTGCGGCTACGCTTCGCCCGACGGAACGTACAAGGACAATGAAATGCTCGCCTCCAACCGGGCCCGCTGTTTCAAGGAATATATGTGCGCAACGTATGCGCCGGAACACCGCCTTTATAAAGTATCTTCCATACCCGAAGATTGGGACGGACTGGTGGAACTACTGAAACAGCATCCCATGAAGCACAGTGACGAGGTACTGACTCTTATTTCACAAACCGGCATTTTCGAAGGACGGGAAAAACAGCTGATGGATATGTACGGGGGAAATGTCTACCGCGAACTTCTGAAAGACTATTTCCCGCAATTGAGGCGCATCCGGGTCACGGTGAAGTATGAAGCCCGCGCTTTCAATATCGAAGAAGCGGCAAGCCTGATATATACCCATCCCCGTCTGCTGTCGTTGCAGGAGATGTACCGGGTAGCCGCTTTCTACCGCCCCGGTACAGAGCAATACCGTGAAATTTATGAAATAGCCGCCTACCACTTTCCAGACGACGTACTGGCCAATATCAATGCGGCTTCGGCAGTAATCATGGCAGGCGACCCGATAAGTGCCCGACAATATCTGGATAAAGTAGCGGACGATCCGCGTGCATGGAATGACTTCGGCGTGCTGGCCTATCTGGAAGGTGACCGGAAGAAAGCGGAGGAATGGTTCCGCAAGGCACTGGGCATAGAACCGGAAAAGGCGAGGAAGAACCTGAGGAAAATGAAGAATGAGGAATAAGTAATGAGAATAAATAATAACTGCATAAAACGCTACAAGTAATGAAAACATTAGCTAAATTCTTGCTACGCCTCTCATTGGCGGTGCTGCCCTGTCTGGCGGCAGCTTGCACATCGGAGGTGGAAACAACAGGCGGGACTCCCGAAACACCGGAGAACCCGCAGACCAATGCCCCCAACCGCCGTTCGGTGGTAATCTCACTGCAAAACAAGCTGATTCTGGTACAGGACACACCGGAGAGTCGCCCTATGACCCGCGACGGCATAGCCGAAGAGGATGAAAACCGCATTGAAAGTTTAGACATTTATGCATTCGGCAGCGATAGAGAAGAAGGACCTTACACATTTCAGGAACGTTTCGCCTACCGTGCGGAGGCCGGAAAGCTGCCCGCAGGTGTTTCCCCGCTCGACCTGAAATCGGATGAAGCAGCCAGAAGAGTGAATGTAGTGTTCTATCCCCGCAAGGGCCTGTTCACCAAGTTTTATTGTGTAGCCAACCAGACGGAACTGAATGATGCGACAGGACATGAGTACACCGGCTATACACCGTTGCAACAAAGTTCGCAACAGGCAGGCGTGCCGGGCGATGCGGTAACGACACCTGGCATCCCCACTGAGAACGACTTCATCAAACTGAATACCCCGTTATTGGAACCCACCGGTTTCAATACGGATATCCTGTTTGCCCCGCTGCCTATGTCCGGTGCCAGCAGCCAGCCGGTTGACTTGCGGGAATACAGCATGGAGACATACGTGCGGCTGAACGTCTCGCTCAGCCGTGCCGTGGCACGCTTCGATGTGGTGAATGATGCCACAAAATCTCATTTCACCATTACCGACATTGCCATGGGCAACGGGCGACAAGGGGTAACGCTGTTTCCCATCCGCCCCACAGGCGATATTCCCGCCACACCCGGACAACTCATTATGTACCCTTACCGCCCCTTCGACGGGCTGAATGCCAACATAGGAACCACCACCAAGGCTTTCTACTGCTACCCGTGCAAGGCAATGGACGAAGGGTTCCTGATATTGAAAGGACTGTATGCGGTGAATCTGACAGACGAGAAGAAAGAGGTTTCTTACCGCATCCCCTTCGAACGTGTGAGCGATGGCAACGGCACACGCATTGAAATTAACCATAACCATCGCTACACAGTACAAATCACCGAAGCTGACCCTTTTGAACTGACAGCCAACATCCGGCTAGTGGACTGGGAAACTGGCGATTATATTGATGATTATGAACCCGACAACGGATTGGACGCCATCATCGTGTCCGACCTGTTGCCTGACGATGAAACCTCCTATGAAGTCAATACCAATATTGTCACACTGGCACTCAAGAAGGGCAGCAGCTTTATTGCCACCACCGGTTCCAATGCCGGGGTAGAAACGAAACTGACCTACTACGGCGGCATCCCGCAGACCGGGTGGCTGAAACTGGAAGAAATCCCCGTCACCGCTACGCGTGCAGGCGGTACGCAGCAAGTGAAGTATAAAGTGTCTTTCAATGAAGATTATACGGGTGACAGCTATCCCCGCGGCATCCTTCGCCTGATAGACAAAGCGGGGGGCGACGAAGAAGTGATATTGATAGATACCACTTACGGCATACCTACCGTAGAATCGACAGGAGGCACAATGAGTCCCAACGGAGTCAACAACTGGGACGCAGCGGAAAATACTCTTTATCTGGTACAGGCAAGCGATAGCAAAGTGTCTACAGGCAAGATAACCGTCACCTCCATAGGCGGCAGTAAAGTGGAACTTCCCACCGATTCGGGAATTACTGTTACGCCAGCTTCAAGCCCGCACGCCACACAGGAATATACTTTCCAGTGGGCGGGTACGGATGCCATCGACCTGACGGAGAAAGAACTTTCCGTAACTCTGAAAAACAACTCGAATGAGACTAAAATCGGAGATGTCAAGGTGAAATTATTGCCCAACCGAATTAGTAATTTACAGCTAACGAACCAAGGATCAGGTATTAGCCTCTCGGACATAACGGTTACCACTGCTACGCTTACCATGCCCATCATCAAGGACAGGCAATTCACCCTCACGATGAGTAACTACGGCAAACCTACCGTGAGTAAATGTCCGTCGTGGCTGCAAAATATTACACCGGCAAGCACGCGTGGCACGCCGGAAAGCACAACGACGAGCTTTACTTTCAAGCTGAATGAGAACGCCGCCAATTTCAACGACACGCAAATCGTGTTTGCCAATACTACCGGAGGTACAGGAATGACAGTGAATGTCACGAGGCAGTTCCAGACACCTACTATTTCAGCTTACAGCATGGATCCGTCTCTGAATTCATATAGCGGCAATTCTCTGAAACTGTATCAATTAAAATCGACTTACTATTCCACAGCCACACTAAAAGTATATTCCTTGGGAGGAAGTAAATTGCAATTACCCCCGGGAGTGGAAGCCAACATAATGCAGACCGATACTAAAGAACAGTATTATACAATTAAATATAAGACAAACAGCCTCTCATTGAGTGATATAAATGGCGGAACAATTTATGTCAGGAACTTATCGAGTGAATCGACATACGAAACCATCTCAGTTACTTTCAAAACATCAGTCCCTACAGTAAGTAGCAATCTGGATGGGCAAGGCATCACTTGCAGTCGTACTACAAGCGATGTGGATGTTTATGTTGATGCACAGTGGAATACTTATGGCAAAACCGGGTTTGTATTTACTTTTACATCTCCGACAGGATATTCGTTCGCATCTATAGATTCGAACAATAGTGCTAATTCCCGCACACAAATCAGTACGGGCGGCCAAAGTGGAAACACTGGTAGTATTAGAAATACATTTACTCTTTCATTTAAGAATACAGTAACATTTAGTAATAATCCCAATTTATATTATTATAGATTCACTGCCAAGGATTCCCGCTTCCCGGATTACCTGATAGACTTATATATGAGGATTCCTGTATATAAAGGTAAAACCCCTTATAAACTGAATGGACTTTACGCATTGCCCGCTTATTCCAATGCTACATGGTCACAAGCAGTTAGTGCAGGAAATTCTGCAGGAGATGGATGGAGATTGGCCAGTATGCAAGATTATCGTGTACTTGTGGGGTGGACAGGAAGTGAGTATAATGATTTAACTAATTATGCCCGCCGTACATTTAACACTAATCAGGATTATATCAAAGCGGTTTTTATTCCTAGTGGAGATGAAGAGTCAGGACGTCATTGGTCTTCAGAATCTGTAAATAATGATTACGCCAGAGCAATGGGAATATATTCATCAACAACAGGAGCATATTCAAATCCGGCTAAAAGCAGAGCTCGTCCTTATGTCCTTGTTCATAATGAATAGACTTGTCCTTATCCCGGCGAATTTGTAATCCGACACATCACATCCGATCAAAAGATTAATTCTTATCGGATTACAAATCCTAATACCAAACACAAGCGGATTACAAATCCGCTTGAACAAATACCGTTTGAAATGACAATCCCTTCATTGGGCATAGCTGGCAACAGCACATTCGTTCTTTGACATGTTGGAATGATTTTTATAATAGGATGCACTTCGATGAAAATGTAAAAACCTGTTCTTCGGAATACCGAGAATGGAAATTATGATTATCTTTGTAAAGCCTTCATCAAAACAATAAGATTATGGCCCATACTACAGACAAGATTATAGATAAAATTAAAGAGTTGAAAGGAACTGTATTGCCATCAGGTAAACTCATTCTTTTCGGCTCGCAAGCACGCCGTGATGCCACTACCGACTCTGACTGGGATATGTTATTACTTTTGGATAAAGAAAAAATTACTCCTTCAGATTTCGATACTTACGCTTATCCTTTTGTAGAACTGGGGTGGAATCTTGGAGAGTATTTCAGCATGAAACTTTATACCCTATCCGAATGGATGAAACGAAAAGGTACACCATTCTTTAAAAATGTAGAAGAGGAAGGAGTTGAATTATGAAACTCAGTGAAGAAGAAAAGAAGTCATTAATGACAAACCGTATGAATCGGGCTCTTGAAACCTGGGAGGAGACGAAAGGTATTATCAATAACAAATTTTGGTATGCAGCCGCTAACCGTATGTATTATGCCTGGCTATTACATGACTACAGCATTGCTGATAAAACAGGGTTATAGCGCTTCTACACATTCGGGAGTTATTCGCTTGTTCGGACAATATTTTGTTAGTACGGGTATTGTTTCACGCGAAATGGGACGTTTATACAGCAAAGTGTATGAATTACGTCAGTCCGGCGATTATGACGACTGGATAAACATCGGAAAAGAAGATATCTTACCTTTAGTGACTTATGTGGATGAATATTTAAAAGTACTGAAAAAGTTAATTAACGAACAAGAATAATCAATTGATAATTACGATACTACACATCTCGTACTGACGTTTTTCCCTTAAACATTACCTCATATTTTAATCATTCCAACATGTCAAACGAACTTTCGTACTTTGACATGTTGGAATGATTTTTTTGTGAAGTTCATTCCCTCATGCCATAATTATCCGATTTATCAACCCGGCAAAACTCCGGTTTTACCGACATTACTAATTATAAAAAATAAAGATTATGGCAAACGAAATCAAGTATCAAATCAACGGTCAACTGGCGGACAACACCGTGACCGTGGACAACAAGGAGGACATGATCCTTGTCCCCGTATCCATCGGCAACGCGGATGAAAACCGCATCATCGCCGAACTGAAAGCGGAAGACTCCGGTCTGCGCGAAGAAACCATCCGTCACGTATTCGACTTGCAAAAGCGTGTCATCAAGCGGTTGCTGATGACCGGAGTTAGCGTAAACACAGGACTGTATTACGCCTCCGTAAGCTTCCGTGGCGTAATAGAAAACTCCACCTGGAATCCGGCAAAGAATTCCATCGTGGTGAACTTCAACGTAGGCGCCGACCTGCGAGAAGCCATCAAGCAAACCACCGTGAGCATCATCGGCGAGAAAGGCAGCGCCATGTACATCGGTGGCGTACAGGATGTCTCC
>OHQM01000814.1_pt1 | contig 14996 bp, 17 predicted proteins | sample 1577941 | NCBI WGS metagenome assembly OHQM01 (sample SAMEA3879604, study PRJEB24766) | human gut metagenome | biome: human-associated habitat; feature: feces | place: USA | collected 1985/1987
AAGCCTGCTCCTTGCCGCTCATGTGAGCAAGGCAAAGATAAATTCTCTTGTCCATTAAATTATTATGATTAAAAGAAAACGATAAATAGAAAAGTAAGAGTATAAAAAGAAAGGTTATTTATGCCATAGATAATAGGGCACAAATAACCATTTTATGATACTACAAATCTTTTCCAAATATTGTATAAATAATGATTTTAATATCATTCCAGAAAGACCAGTGATCCAAATATTCTATATTAATTCTCACTTTATCAGGAAACAGTACCTCATCATTGTATTTTTGAGGATCTTCCTGTTCAGCCAATAATTCTTCTTCATTCCGGTATTTCAAACTGGCAGGCCCTGTGATACCTGGTTTTAAAAAAAGTATCCTCCTATCATCTCCTTGCAATTTATCCGCATATCCCGGCACATCGGGACGAGGCCCCACAAAGCTCATATCGCCTATTAGCACATTCCATAATTCTGGTAATTCATCCAGCTTGTACTTCCTCAACTTCGCCCCCAAAGGAGTGATACGGCTCTCACCTTTCACGGAAACAGAACTCCCCGAATGATCGATAGACATCGAACGAAATTTATACATGGTAAATAGGCTCCCGTATTGCCCCACCCTCTTTTGTTTGAAGATGACAGGACCGCCTGGCATCCTGATGCGAATCAGGAAAGCTACAATCAACAAGACAGGGGACAAAAAGATTAGACCGAAGAAAGAGGCTCCATGGTCGAAAAGAGATTTAAAAAACATATGCCCTACTTACTTTTGCTTATTTCTTTAGCTGGAATGCCAGCCACAACAGAATCATCCGCAACTGATTTATTAACCAAGCTACAAGCTCCAACCACTGAATTTTCTCCAATTATCAATCCCTCATCACTCCGAGCAATTAGAGAACTATTCATTCCAATATAAGCACCATCTTTTATCAGCAACTTGTTATGTCCTTGTTTTCGACCATGGCAAGCAAAAAATACTCCATAAGAAACAGTCACATTATTTCCTATTTCAATCATATCGTAACACATGTCGTCCAAATAACAACGCATCCCTATAAAGGTATTTTTACCTATTTTGTAGCCACACCATCTATAACATTGTACCCTCAAATTTGAAAATGGAATAGTCGGTATCAACACTGCAGAAAACCATTTTCTTATGGGTTTTGAAACAATAGTAAATAGAGAATAATAACAATAATAAGGAGGAGATAAGTTTTCCTTATGAGTTTTCCTCCATATCCAGGAAAAAAGAGTTTCTTTATGACTTCTACAATCAATTCTTTCCATTATGAATACAACTTAAAATTCCCGTTAACGAACCATATCCATAAGATAAATGTAGGAAAACGAAAGTAATGAATAAATAAAAAACATTGAGTCTTTTACGAATGGATACAACCAAACTTATCCCACAAATAACTAATAAATATAGTAGCAAAGAAAAATATGACAAATAGAGAAATGGAAGAAAAAAGAAAGAAAAAAATAGAGGTAAAACCAAAGAACACAAAAACAGCAATGGGATAAAATGCCTTATTGAAAGAGATTTTATTTGCTTAGTATAATATACAGTCAATATATTCCATTTCCCATTTCCGAAATTATTCTTCACCAACCCTTTGAATGTTTCACGGGCTAAATAAACACAATACGTATCAGGCACAATATAAATATGTCCTCCTCCACGTACTATACGCTTGTTCAACTCTATATCCTGATTCCTAATCAGACGTTCATCATAGAAACCATATTTATTAAAGACCTCCCTTTTCCAACACCCGAAAGGAACAGTGTCCACCTCCAGCACCTTGTCAACCCCTAAACGGAATGTGGAATTTCCGACACCAAACCTATTACTTAACACCTCTCTGATGGCTAAAGATTTAGGTGTCTTATTAAGTACATCCGTCCGACAAGTGGCTCCAACATTATCAGCATCCAAAGCCTTCAGCGCTTTCGTTAATACCGAGAAATAGTTTGGTGGATATTGCGCATGAGCATCCAAACGCATGACAACATCCCCCTTTGATGCCTTTATCCCAATATTCATGGCTATCGGAACTATGCGCTTTTCATTATCCAGCAAACGGATAAAAGGGTATTGTTTAGAATAGCCACACACTATGTCGCGAGTACCATCCTTACTCATGCCATCCACAAACAACACTTCCAGATCCTCTTTGGGATAATCTTGAAGCAAAATAGATTGAATGCACACATCAATATATTTTGCTTCATTATAAATGGGGCAAATAACAGAAAGCATAACCTACAGTCTTCCGTCTATAATTTCTCTATTCAAAACGCCCTTTACATCATATACTACACCATTCGTGTTTTTTAAGAAAGAGCGAATGTCTTCATTTTTAAAAGCATCATGAGCTACACCTAACACAACAGCATCAAATTCCCCACACAACTCTTCCAAAGAGTTTTTTGCAAGAGAAATACCATATTCACGGTCAACCTTAGCTGCATCCGCCCACGGGTCGTATACGACAATGTTTTGAGTGTATTCAGACAGAGTGCTATAAATATCCACAATCTTTGTATTACGAATATCCGGACAATTTTCCTTGAATGTGATACCTAACAGCAATATTTTAGCATCCTTCACCATGACACCTTTTTTATTCATCAGTTTAATCACTTGATTGGCGACATAATCCCCCATGCCATCGTTCAATCTACGGGCAGCCGACATCACCCGTGGCAGTACACCATAGACCTGTGCTTTCTGTATCAAATAATATGGATCTACGCTAATGCAATGTCCACCCACCAATCCTGGTTTCAGTTTGATGAAGTTCCATTTGGAAGCGGCAGCCTCTATCACATCGTTCGTATCGATACCCATTGCATTGAATATTTTCGCCAATTCATTCATAAAGGCAATATTCACATCCCGCTGAGAGTTTTCTATGATTTTAGAGGCTTCTGCCACCTTAATACTTGGAGCCTTATGAGTACCGTTCACCAAAACTGAATTATATACACTATCCACAATGTCTGCAATTTCAGGAGTTGATCCGGAAGTTACTTTTTTAATCTTCTCTACAGTGTGCTCCTTATCTCCCGGGTTAATACGTTCCGGAGAATAACCGGCAAAGAAATCGACATTAAATCTCAACCCTGACACTTTTTCTACAACAGGCAGACACTCTTCTTCCGTTACACCAGGATAAACCGTGGACTCATATACCACAATATCTCCTTGCGAAATAACCTTGCCAACCGTTTCGCTGGCTCCCCATAATGGCTTCAGATCCGGACGGTTATTGACATCAACAGGCGTGGGAACGGCCACTACATAAAAATTACAATTTCTAATGTCTTCCAGTTTTGTAGTACACAAGAAACCATTATTTTTAATGGCATCCTGCAACAATTCATCTGACACTTCCAATGTAGAATCATAACCGGCCATTAAGGCATCCACACGATGTTGATTCAAATCAAACCCTACTGTTTTATACTTTGTAGAAAAGAGGCGGGCCAAAGGAAGCCCAACGTAACCGAGACCGATTACGGCAATCTTAATTGAATTCATTTTATAGAACTTATGTAATATTATTTTTTTGAAAACGTACCTCTAAATGCGCTTGTTATAGTAGTCAAAAATGAGATGTCCAATTTATACAATTTATATTTTGCAATGGAGAAATAAATGTTATATGCACATGCAAAAAACAATCCAAATATTATCCTATGTACCCAACCTCTATTAAAAAAATACTCTTTAGTATAGCCATGAAACCAAGAACTTGGACTATCACTAATAACTTTACCGATATAGATAGGTAAAAATATAATATTTAAGCCCGCTTTTATACAATCATATAAAAATTTTTGCTCTTCACCAGCCCCATTTCCAGTTCCCGCTCCCAATCTTTCATCAAATACTATATTATTCTCTATTATTGCTTTTCTCCGAAAAGCAATTTGAACACTACTAATTTTCAAAGCACTTAAATAGCCTATTTTCTTCTTTTTTTTAGGATATTTTTTATCAGAATAATCTAGTGCAAAAGCTATTAAGTCAGCATCTGGATTTTCCTTAAAAGCCGATTCTATCAAGTTTGCATAATTATCATACAGGATTTCATCATCGTCACAAAGAAGACAAATATCAGAACCTGCATACCTTATTGCCATATTGCGACTTTTAGATAGGCCACTTTCCGAACTGTCAATGATCTGCAATCTATATCCATTCTCAGTACATGTTTTCGAGATACAATCATTAGAACATTGATTAACCACAGTAATGTCTGACACAACATTAGTTCTTTTCACTACCTCTATAGGAGAAGAACTCATACATGATAATAATACTTCCATAAAATTCACCAAGGCAATTTTGTTAATCTATCAATTCTCGTATAGTTGTTCAACAGCATACTAATCAATACTAAACTGAACCAAAATGCCGCTAAAACAACAATGCATTTATATTTTTTTACTTTTTTGAGTAATGAAACGTTTCCACTCCATAGCAATACAGCAATGAACCCACCAAATGCCATTAGACGAACATATATAGTATTAGCATCAAACGGTAAAAGAAATAGAAATGCGGATATATATACTATCCCAAATAAAGAACTAACCAAGGTTCTTTCTATTAAAATAGAGGTATTACGAAATAAATAAATTGTTAAACCAAATATATAGAATTGAATTGCTGTTATTATATTAGCTATAATTAAAAAGACAATATGCCTTTCAGCATAAACATTTTCAGCCTCCAGATACCATTCCATATTAATCCCCAATACTGCTTCTAGTGTAGAAAGAGCTTTTAAAAAAAAACAAAAAAGCATAGGGAATAGAACTACGAATTTCAGAATATTCTTTCTCTTTGTAACTGATATAAACAAAAAGGGAAGAACACATAGAAGAAGAATAGATGACTTATGAACATACAGAGCAAGTCCCAGAAGCAAAAAAGCAATAACTGTCTTAGCAAATTTTCTTTCAGAATAGTATACCAAAGCCAATAAAATGAGACAATAAGCTAATGGTTGCCGAACCCAACAGACGTGTGTATTAAGACAAAGTATAGTATAAAATGATATAAAATAGATCGGATTCACTTTAGACCTTATCATTATTAAGACAAGAGAAATTGATAATAAGATCATGGAAATAAATCGGAAACCATCAATATCACCACGAAAATATTCCATCAGAACTATCCAAAACTGTTCTATATGGAAATAGGCAAAAGGTGTTATATAAGCCTTATCAACCAACTCAACATACGGTTCATAATCATCTGTATAATAAGCATAAGTACCTAATAGCAAGAAAGCAATGAACCAACATATCAAAACTATTTTTTTTGATATGTCAGTTAGACGATATTTTAAACATAAAAAAGAAATGCCAGCAAGTATCAAATAAAGGACATACATTTGTTAAATTAAAGTTTTTCTATAATTCATCCATTTATTCTTTTCAGCACGCATTATTTTAAAAGCAAGATTTAAATTATATTCTTTTTCTGATTCTGACAAATCATTAAAAAGATCTATATCATCTGCATTTTTAATACTAGAAACATCAAATACCTTATAACCTAATGAAGCAAGCCATTCATAGTTTTTCCCTGCCAAAAAAACTTTAAGACCTAGTTTTAAGCAATTGTTAGCTGCTCCTAAGCCTGATTGGTTTAAATTCGAGCATACATATACATCAAAATTACTTAAGTACTTGTAATATTGATAACGTTCCATCATTTCTTTATCCATCGTAACAGAACCATCAAAGATAGATTTTGCTTGACTTGAAAATTTTTTAATAATATTTTCATCTAACTTAGGATATTGCATCATACAATGAACGTCTAATGCCTCTCTAAATTTAGATAAATGAGCAAGAATATCTAAATAGTATGGTATATTATGAGCGCTATTACCTAGTAATATCTTTTTTCGTTTATAAACTTGACTTTTATCAACAGGCACAAATTGGGAAAAAAAATCAGGTTCCTCCTCCAATGAAGGATTGTAATAAGAGATCTGTTCTACATTTTTAACATGAAAGTCATGAGTTAAACTATCTGTATCTGGATCCATAAGCGTAATTATCTTATAAAATCGTCTATACATAAATATTTTCAAAGGAGTTAATAGTATTGACTTTATATTATTGTAGTTAATGCTTGCTTTGGCACCCCAACAAATCCAATCAGTTCTTTGTGAATATACAGACAGAAAAAACATCACTTTATAAGGTAAATTCCCATGAAGAAGAAAAATATCATTTTTATGTTTTTCTGCGAACCTTAATAGCGATGCAAAATTATTCAAATAAACAAGTTCAACATGTCCATTAAGATGCATTTCATCATATACAGCCTTTTGTTTTTTATCTAAAGCACCATATAAAATAAACCACTGAGGTAATGATGCAAAACCTTCCATACACATAAATGATTTAATAATCTGCGTATTAATATTATAAGGAGGTGCATAAAACAAATGTAATAGCATAATTTCAATATTCATTTTTGGTAAGTACCCAAGTATCCAATAGGATGTTATTCTCTCTATCTGTTAATTTATATTCATTTAGTATATTATGACCATCCTTAGCATCTGCAATGGTTCTTACTTTTTCTACTAAAGCTTATAAATTTGTATAAAAAAGATCTATACGTTTCAAAGAATTTCCTCCCAATATCGTTTAGTAATTATCTGTTCTTGATATAATATACCATCTTGAATATCTTGTGCTATAAAACAATTCAAATGGTTCAAAACCATATTATATCCTACCATACGGCTAAAAGCCACACCTGCTGAAAAACGAGGATTAATGTCAATTAAATAATACTTTCCTTTTGATTGAATAAATTCCATATTAATGCAACCATTTACATGAATAGTATTTCCAATATGTGAAACCAATTGTTTCAACAATATATCGTTAGACATCCTGACTGTAGTACCTGCACCATTTTTGGTACGTATCAGTTCTTCTCTAGCTATCGAAAAATCTTTATTGGTATAACTATTACGGATATAGTCTACAGTAAAGACAGGACCTTCTATCATCTCCTGAAAGATATAACCACTCTTTTTTGAGATTTCTTCAAGTTCCTTTACAGTTGAAATCCGTAACAACCCTTCACTACTTCGTCCGTTATAAGGCTTCGCTATAGTCGGCAATAAAGTCATAGGTACCTCTCCACTTAAATAAGTAGAAATAGAAGGAACTAAATCGTCATGTTTAAACGTTTTGTAAAGTACATATTTATTCCTCGCTATGGCTAAAGTCTGTGATGAAGGCATACACAAAACTATCCCATTCTGTTTGAAAATTGTACGATTTTGATCCAATACATCTATCTCCAAGTCTGTCAAAGGAAATAAATATTCAATATCATGTTTGAGAGAGATATCAAGCAGAAACTGTATATATTCACTTTCTTTCGTAGCGTATGGAGCTTGATAGACCCAATTACAATCTTTAGAAACAGCATGCCACTTTGGAGGATGTATATCACAACCAACAACAGTATGCTCGGCTTTACGCAATGAATTGATAACACAATCTGCCGAAAATGACCCAATGGCCGTAACTAATATGTTCATATCAAATCTAACTTCAGAAAAATTTTTGTTAATTGTTCATATCGTTTCACTTGATATTCTGTAAACCCCAATGATTTATATAACTTTACAGCTATCGGATTTACAGAATCACAAAGTATTCTATACATACCTTTCTCCTTACAGCATTGTATCATTTCATTCAGCAATAATTTGGCATACCCTTTTCCCCTTGCATCTAACCGAGTACTCAATAAAGGCAAATATGCAACATGTGTGTCCATATCATTACAATAAAAAACGACACAAGCTAATATATTTTGCTTAGTTTCATTCAGAATGGCATAAACATATCCATTTTGCAAAAGCTTAGAAGCATATTCTTTCAAATCAACTTTTCGGCTAAGAGAAATCTCAAAATCATTATCTACTACATAAAAATATTGTAATAACAGCTGATAATCGCTTGACTTATTTTTAAGATGATATATCATAATTTAAAATCCGCTTTCTGTGAAAACAAATTCATCATTCCACCTGTATTCCAAAAAAGTACCGTTTTTCCCGACTGTTCTCTTTGCGACAATATTTCACACATTCCATAAAAAGCCTTTCCTGAATAGGTCGGATCAACAAGCATACCTTGGCGTGAAATACATTCTCTAATAGTATCTAATTCTTCATTAGAACTATGTCCATACCCTCCAAAAAGGAATTCATCATGAAAAATTAAGTTTGAAAAGTCATATTGCTTATTCAAGTAATTATTCAAATAAGCTATATCCTCATCCAAGACTTCCTTTTCATCAACATAACAGCGAGCAACTGAAATTCCATGCACCTTTGCAGCGGGAAAATATTCTTGCATTCCACAACAAATTCCGGTCAACGTAGTACCTGTACCACAAGCCACATATACTTCATCTATCGTACCTCGATACTGATACTTTAATTCACGAACTGCATCATAATAAGCATATACCCCTTCCAAAGATTTACCACCTCCATAGCAGTAACGAAAACTTATAGTTTTTTCTTCCATCTCAGCTATAACTTTTTGAATCGTTTCTACTACTTCTGTTTTTGCACAATAAATATGCTCTGCTCCTGCAAGGTTAGTTAAATAATAATTTAACGATTTTTCATAATCTGAAAGATTATCCGTATATGAAACCAAACGCATTTGTATTCCCATTTCGGCACACAATAGAGCCGCTGCACGATTATAATTGCTACATGGTCCACCCGCTGTCAGAAACACATCCACTTTTTCTTTACATAATGGATATAATATATACTGAAGCATTCGAGCCTTACTACCTCCTCCTGCCTTACTAAAAAGGTCATCCCTTTTACACAAACAGCGAATATTGAATTTTCGGCTATAATAAGAAAGTTCCCCAAGAGGAGATACATCAAACTTCAAATGTTGCATTGAATAGACTTTATAACTCTATTAATATCTTCATCACTTAATCCATGATACATCGGCAAACAAATAACACTATCCGCCACCCGATTTGCTACCGGCAAATTCTCAGGCTTGGCGGATTCCCATCCTCGATAAGTGGAGAACTCACTTATCAAAGGATAGAAATACCGCCGGCCTAAAACATGCTGTTCTTTCATCTTGAAATATAGTTCGTCACGCGTCATGCCATATTTCTCGGCATCTATAAAAATGGGGAAATAAGAATAATTGTGACGGACCCCCGGCATATCTTCCATAAAACTGATACCCTCCACATTCCTTAATGCTTTACGATATTTGATTGCTACCTGCCGACGGGATTCAATTGCAACATCCACCTGCTTCAAATTTAACAAACCGTAAGCACTACGCACTTCATCCATCTTGCCATTGATACCTGGAGCAACAATAGTTGTCTCACCGGCAAAACCAAAATTCTTCAAGTAATCAATACGCTTTTTGGTCTTTTCATCCTGACATACTAAAGCGCCACCCTCAATGGTGTTGTAGACTTTCGTAGCGTGAAAACTCAATGTGGACATATCACCCGCATTCAGAATAGACCCGCCATTCACTTCCACGCCAAATGCATGGGCAGCATCGTAGATTACTTTTAAACCATACTTATCGGCAATTTCCTGAATGCGTTCCGTATCACAAGGCTTACCATATACATGTACAGGCATGATAGCAGTGGTCTTAGGAGTAATGGCAACTTCTATTTTGTCGGGGTCTATATTGCAAGTATTAGGGTCAATATCCACAAACACAGGTTTGATGCCGTTCCACCACAAGGAATGGGTAGTAGCAACAAAACTATAGGGCGTTGTTATCACCTCACCTGTAATACGGAGTGCCTGCAGGGCACACATCAAAGGCAAAGTACCATTAGTGAAAAGACTGATGTAGGGTACTTTTAAATATTCACATAAAGCCTTCTCCAGCTCCTGGTGATAATGACCGTTATTGGTCAGCCACTTGCGATTCCAAATATCCTGCAAATAGGGCATAAAGTCGTCAAGCGAAGGAAGCAAAGGAGAAGTAACCGTAATTACTTTCTTTTCCATTTTTCTACAATAAATATATATTTGTTTTTCATTTACGCTTCAAGGCATTAAGAACCAACTGTTTGACTTCGAGATACTCATCAAGATGCAACTTTTCATATATAAATAGTGCCAACAATATTCCAGATAAAATCTGAATGGGCAACAGAGCGTAAACAGAAATATTCCAGAAAGAAACACCCCACATAAATGCCGCTACCACAAAAGAAGTCAGAAAAGTGGGCAATACATCTTTTATTTGCTCGCTTGTAGGATAGTTTATCAAATTGGCCGAATAATAGCTATTCAAAAAATAAGCGATAAAAGAGATCGAGACACCACCCCATAACATATATTCAATGCCATAGACAATACCCACGACCATAGGCCCCATAGCTATAATTTTCTTTATGATTTCCAGTTTCAAAAACAAATCCGAACGCCCTTTTACTTGCAGAATGTTCAAGTTGATGGCATGAAGGGGATAAAGCATTCCACTGAAACAGATGATTTGCAAGAAGTAAACGGCAGGCAACCATTTTTCACCTATCAAAATCAGAATCAATGGTTTCGCAACCGCAGCCAGCCCCAGCATACATGCAAAAGTTATCAACATGGTAATCTTAATCACTTTCCGGTATGCCTCCCTCAAGCGTTCCGGCTCTTCTTGTATGGAACTTAAAACCGGATAACTGACTCGCTGAACAACAGAGGTTAGATTACTGGAAAATATCATATTGAACTGCTCTGCACGAGTATATTGCCCCAACTGCGCAGAAGTATAGAAACGTCCGATTATAATGTAGTAGATATTTTTATAGATAGTATCCAGTAACCCTGAAAGCAACAATTTAGAACCAAAACCAAACAATTCCTTAAAACTCTTCATAGAAAATTCCCATACCGGATGCCATTTACTATATACCCACAAGAACAAAGTATTTAAAAATTGACGGGAAATCTGCTGACCAACCAGACTCCAAACTCCCATCCCCCCGAGTGCCATCCCTATCCCAATGACTCCACTGCTGATAGAAGATATTAAAGAAACTTTGGTTTGCGTCTTAAAATCCACGTCCCTTACAAATCGGGTACGAGGAATAATGGCAAGCGCATTGATTATCAGTACCAAACCTATGATTCTTATAACTTCAACTAAAACAGGCTCCTTAAAGAATACACTGATTACAGGAGCAGCTAAATATAAAAGTACATAAATAAGAATACTAACTGTCAGATTAAAATAGAAAGCGGTGCTATAATCAATCCGTTCTATGCGTGTCTTTCGTATCAATGCATTAGAGAAGCCACTGTCTATAATGGAGTTGGAAACCGCTATGAAAATAGCAATTATGGCCATGATACCATATTCTTCAGGAGTCAATAAACGAGCTAGTACAAGTCCTACCAAAAAGGTTATACCAGAACTGGATATATTATCAATAAAACTCCACCCAACACCATGAATGGTTTTATGTCTTAAAGAATCCGTCAATTGTACTTTCTTTATTCGTCAATATACTCCCATGGATAGGAATTATCAACTACATTTTGGAACTCCTTGATAGCTTCCTGTTGATCGGAAGTTAGCGATGCTGAATCCCAGGAAGCAATAATAATACGGCCTTCGTCCGCCAAAGGCTCGTCAAACACCTCACCATAGCAAGCAGTTAGCAGACGGAGCTTCAATAGTGAAGCAGGAAGATTATCGAGAATATCCCAACAACGATCCAACACTTCCTGAACATGCCGTTGCTTCTCACCGTGGTCAATAAACGAGGCACTGTAGCCCATCAGAAGAGCGAGACAAACGTTCGCCTGTTCTTCGATGGTAACACCCTTGACACCGGAATCATACAAAGCAGTGGTCAAGCGATAGACTTCACCGTTACGACGGGACAAGTCATCGCTATAGATGGGGCTCCCGTCACCCCCCAAATACATCAGCTCGTGCGCTGCACGCTGAAGGGCAGCTGTTTCTTCAGAAAGAGACATAATTATTTTAGTTTATGATTTCAGATTTATGATTGATCAACTGCTAACTATCAATGATGATTGTCAACAATCAATTATTTGATTACTTCTATAAGATCCGGATGAATCGTAGCAAGCGCAACGGCAATAACACCTTGTATCTCAATGACCACACGACGATCACGTGCGCCTTTTACTTTCAGAAAAATACCTTCCTGTCCTTCGAAGTCACCACCCGTGATACGTACTTTTGTACCTTTGGACAAATTCAGTTCATCCGGTTGGAAGTACATGAGATGGTCATTGTAAGTACCGGCTACAGCAATAAAACGTTGCATCTCACTGTCAGAGATAATAATCTTCTGTCCACTACGGGTATCCGTAATGTATTGCAAATAGCTTACCTGTGATTTGATGCGCTTCACCTCGGAAGGACGGGCATGGACAAAAAGCAGGTTATGTACAACAGGAACCAAAGTACGGACTTTCTTACCTTTCTTTATGCTGATCTTGTATTGCATGGGAACGAAACAACCCATTTTTTCCTTTTCAAGCAGACGCATTGCATCAGGCTCTCTACGGTATGTGGCACGCATCGCATACCATATTTCAGTCTCTTTATCCGCTTCCATTTCAAGGATTATTTCAGAAAAGGGTGTTCCCTCGGGGCTTTGAACTCCTTGCATACACTTGAATTTCAATCACTTGCGAACACTTTATGTAAGATATGGCAAGTATTGTGTTCCTCTTGCCTTTTGATTTTCTGTAGCTGTTCATTACCTTAAATATCTTACAGGTAAAAAGCTATGAACTAATGGATTAGAGAAGAAAATTATCTTTTAATCGTTCGTTTAATGTGCGTAAAGTTTTTTAAATTTGATAAAGTCAGAGAAAGAATAAAAGGAATAGATATTAACTAATATTTTTACAAGTTTTTTATCGCTTATAATCAGATAATTAAGTCAAAATAGCACTATATCACAAAATCTTTTTTATCAAACATTTTGTCATTCAAAAAAACACCTTTATCTTTGTGCACATTAAACGAACGTTTTTTGGACGCCCCGCAAAACGAAGATTAACCAACTAATAATCAATACATTATTATTACAAAACGAATCTTTATCTATCATTTTTCCTCTCTATTTCCTCCCCATTCCAATTAAATTATCTACTTTCGCATTTTTTAACCACGTTAATATTACCTAACGGTTAATTAATCATTTAAGTCATGACAGAATTTAAAAAAACAGGAAACTGAACGGGAATCAGCTGAGAAGTAAATCGTACAAGTCTGAAAATCAAAAGAAAAGCCAAAGTAAGAAACGAAACAGAACAAGTGTTATAGATGAAAGTCTATTGCCACTTCGGGTATATTATGGTGATAATACTCACCTTTATATAGGTTATCTGAGACATTTCAAATTAGGTGGTTTTGAGTGCATGGGAATCAAAACAATCAGCGATTTAATAGAATGGATATACGGTTTAGAAATGATGCGAAAGCATGAAAGAGGAGAACATATTCCTTTAAAATACAGTAGTTTAAACACTGAAATCGAAAAAGTGTGGGCCGTGATACAAAAGGAAGATACGGAACACATGGATCCTTACGGCTATGATGTAATAATAAATCATTGATAGTTTACTCCAAAGAAAGGGCATAACTTTGCCCCATCAATCTGACTGTGGAAGGACTACACCCTTTCACCAGGATGGTGTAGCCCTAACCACAAAAGGGTGTAGCCATCCGGAGCAAAGGGTGTAGCCATCGCAGAAGATTGATTATTAATCATTTATAAACTACAAAATTCATTAAAATGAAGAAACAAACGTTGGGGCACCAACCGAATCATGTAACGAAAAACGAAAGAGTGGAAAATCTATGGAAGAAACTTATCAGGCAGGAAACTGATTTATCAGATGAAACCATCACATGGATGATAAGACGAATACTATTGTTGACAGAATACATGCAATACGGATGTGCACTGATAGCCTATCGTAAACAGAATGGAGAATTTTACATGGCAAAAGCAACACTTGTATATTATGAAACCTGTTTCCATCGAAAATACGACATTGAACGCATCCAGAGCCATGTGGTATACTGGGATATAGAACAGCAGGGATGGAGAACATTCCAGATAGAGAATTTTCTGGAGTGGAAACCGATGATTTAAATAAAGAATGAAAAATTAAGAATGATGAATGATGAATTCATATCTATTGCATGACGCCAATGCAAGCAGTAATTTTAAAATAATGATGATGATACAGAAAGAAGGAATGAAAGGATACGGCATCTACTGGATGATACTGGAGTTTCTTAGAGTACAGAACGGATATAAGGCAGACATAAGGCAGACATAAGAATACTACCCGTACTGGCAAGAAAAATGAGAGTGACAGTAGCAACCTTGAAGAGAATCATCTTCGATTCAGGACTATTTGAGGTGAACGGCACAACCTTTTCATCGCCCGGACTCACACGGCGCATGGGACCACTGGAAGCCAAGCGCGAAGCGAACAGAGAGTCAGGCAGACGTGGAGGACTGGCTAACCAACAGAGAATCAGGGAAGGCATGGCAAGCAACGCTTTACCTATCAATCAGACTAATGATATAAATAACTCCCCCTCTATATCTCCCCAAGGGGAGACGGGAAAGAATGAGGAGATTCTTCTTGTTCCACCGGAGTATGCACTCAACAAAAATACGCATAATTATGAAGGGCTAATGGAAGAGTTGCAACGCCAAAAAGTAACGGTCATCAAGGAAATTAATGCCATCCTTAGACTCACGGATTTCGGAAAGCTGAAAGGAAAGATATGGAAAATACTCTATGACATCAACAACTCGCCGCAGATGAAAGCAAGGATTGTGATGCCGGGAAAATATATTCTGAAGCTACTCCAAAACTAAAAACGATCGGACGAATAAG
>OHQM01000817.1_pt1 | contig 14982 bp, 9 predicted proteins | sample 1577941 | NCBI WGS metagenome assembly OHQM01 (sample SAMEA3879604, study PRJEB24766) | human gut metagenome | biome: human-associated habitat; feature: feces | place: USA | collected 1985/1987
ATCTCTTTTGATATACGTTATCAACTGAGGGATATGGATGCCTTGAATAATCAGGAAGATATTTATAAACAGTTGATTCAGGCCGATCCGACAATGGTTGCCTATTATACGGATGGTTCATACGGATATAATCCCGGATTCTTTACAAACCCATTGGTTCCCCTTTATGAAGGTGGGCAGAAATATACGAACAGGCATGAAGCTTCAGGTATTTTCAAGCTGGATTATGAAATTATTGACGGATTGAAGTTTACCGGAATAGCTAATGTGAAATATACTTTCAAAAATGAAGAATCCAGAGCCCGTAAAGTATTTTATAAAAACTATTTTACACAGGAGGTTTTTGAAAACGGAGAGAATAGTTTTTCAGATCGTCGCGATTATAATGCTTATTATAACTTGCAGGCATTGTTGAATTATAAGAAGAGTTTTGGTATTTATAATCTGGATATCCTGGCAGGTTATCAGCAGGAAAGTGAGAACAGCGACTGGCTGAAAGGTGCCCGTTCCGGTTATCCGACTGATATTATCTGGGAATTGAACCCAGGGCCGAAAGATAACTGGAGTAATGACGGAAATGGTGAACACTGGGCGTTGGCTTCGTTTATCGGTCGTATTAATTATGATTATGATAATAAATATATTTTGTCATTGAGTATGCGTTCGGATGCTTCTTCCCGTTTCGCCAAAGGAAGCCGTTGGTCCACTTTCCCTTCTGTGGCTGCTGCATGGAGAATTTCTCAGGAATCGTTTATGAAAGGTATACGTAGCTGGCTGGATGATCTAAAGATCAGGGCATCCTGGGGACAAACAGGTAGTGCGACCGGATTAGGACTTTATCCGAGTTATACATTGATTTCTACAGGAGGTCTGATACTGAACAATACTTATCAGCAGATTGCTTCTTTGAAGACGATCGGAAATCAGGAACTGACTTGGGAACATTCCGACATGTTAAACTTGGGTTTAGATGTAAAGGTGTTAAACAGCCGTTTGAATTTTACCGGTGAATATTATATCAAGAATACTAAAGATATTTTGTTGGAAATGCCTGTTCCGTTAGAATATGGATTCGGTAAACCGAATATGAATGTCGGTGAAGTCCGTAATAAAGGATGGGAACTGTCTCTGAGCTGGAATGACCGGATTAATGATTTTGGTTACAGCATTTCTGGTAACTTGTCGGATAACCGGAATGAAGTTGTCGATCTGGGAGATACAGGTCCGTGGAAAGGATCCAACACCTATACGGAAGTCGGATTACCGTTTAATTCTATTTACGGATACGAATCTATGGGGTTATTTCAGTCTGACGAAGAGGTAGCCAATGCTCCTTTCCAGAATTCCAATACGGCAGCCGGTGACATACGTTATAAAAACCAGAATGGAGATGATAAGATCGATGCTAACGACCGTGTTGTAATAGGTGATCCGAACCCGCATTTCTTGTATGGTGTGAATCTGGGATTTGATTACAAGAACTTTGATTTGAATATGTTCTTCCAGGGGATCGGGCAGAAAGATCGGGTTATAATGGATAATTTTGTCAGACCGTTTTATGATTCTTCTATCTTTGAACATCATTTGGATTACTGGACACCGGAAAATACAGGAGCCAAATATCCGCGTATTTTGAATAAGGACGATGGAACGCATAATTATCAGCAGTCTGATTACTGGATGATCAATGCCGGATATTTCCGTATGAAGAATTTACAGATCGGATATACTATTCCGCGTGAGATATTGAGACCGGCGGGTTTTGATAGAGTCCGTGTCTATTTTTCTGCTAATAATTTGTTTACTGTTTCTGATTTTGTGCCGGGTATGGATCCGGAATCTGAAAAATCAGTGTCTTATCCGTTTGCCCGGACGTATTCTTTTGGTTTGAATGTTCAATTTTAATAAGCTGGAAAAATGAAATCAATAAAAATATATATATGTGCGGCCATGATGGCGCTAGGTGTTTCTTCATGCGACAGTTTCCTGACAACTCCTCCTTTGGATCAGATTTCAGAAGATCAATGGTGGAGCGATAAGAGCCAGACGGAAATGATGGTAAAGGGAGCTTATCAATATGTGTATGGACCCAACGAAGTAGTACTTCGTGATTGTATCAGTGATAATGCAACACATCGTGAAGCCAAATATAAAGAAGTGGGTAACGGTACTTATACTACCCAGAGTGCAGCAGTTAAGGATGAATGGAAGTATGCTTCCATAGCCAAGCTGAATTATATATTGGAAGGGATCGAGAAAGCGAAAGACCAGATATCGGAAGAAGAATATCTCCGTTTTAATGCGGAAGTACGTTTTATTCGTGCATTTGTTTATTATGATATGGTTTTCTTTTTTGGAGATGTACCTTTGATTACTAAGACTTTGAGTGTGGCTGAAGCTCGTGAGACATCACGTCAGCCTCGCCAGGAAGTTTTGGATTTTATATTGAAGGAGTTGGAAGATGGAGTTTTACCGAATATTGAGAAGGTTGCTATAACGGAAACCGGTCGTGTTAACAAGCAGGTAGTAAATGCATTTCTTTCCCGTATTTATCTACATGAAAAGAATTATGAAAAGGTTCTTTATTATACGAATGAGGTGATTAAAGCCGGAAAATACGAGCTTCATCCCAGTTATGAAGAATTATTCCGTCCACAGGCTGATGGCAGTAATAAGGAAGTGATTTTTGAACATCAATATAGCTCTCCGTTGGTTGTACATGAACTGAACCGTAACCTGTCTCCGGCCTCTTCCATTTATGCCGGTTGGTCCCATGTGTTGGGGTTGCAGGAGTTGGTGGACGATTATGAATGTGTGAACGGTCATCCGGTTTCCGAATGCGAATCTCTGGGGTGTGAATATTTCCAGAAAAGGAAAGATGCGGAAGCTGAAACGCATCGCGGAGAATATGATTTCCGCGATCCTCGTCTGGCAGCTACGATCATGTGGCCGTATTGGGAGTGGAAAGTGGGTGGAAATGTTCTTTCACGCTATGGTGCTGACGATCCGGACAGTAAGGATTATGTAAAGAAAGAAACTCATATGACCGGCTTTCTGGTCACGAAGTGGGTGGATTTGCAGGGAGAATATGCAGACCGTACACGTGGTCAGAAGAATTTGACTATTTTGCGTTATGGAGATGTCCTTTTGATGCGGGCGGAGGCTTTGATCGAATCCGGTCAGGATTTGGGTGAAGCGGTTACGTTGATTAACCAAATCCGTCAACGGGCGGGGATGCCTGATATTGTAATTGCTTCCCAATCTGTACTGCGTGAAAAGTTACGCCATGAAAGACGGATAGAAACGGCCTTTGAAGGTTTGCGTTATTATGATATTATTCGTTGGCGTATTGCAGATAAGGTGAAATCCGGCAAAGTATACGGTGCACGTTTGAAAGCGATTAGTGAAGCTATGGATAATAAGTTTGTGGAAGAACGTTTCTGGAATGATAAGATGTATTTGTTCCCGGTTCCTCAGGAAGCCATAGATAATAATTCAAATCTGGTGCAGAATAAAGATTGGTAATACTGATTACTAATTAGGTTGGAGAACCCCGGATCTTAATTTGCGGATGAAGATGCGGGGTTTCCTTTTGAAAGTAAAAGTGATTGATTCTAATAACAGACTATTTTATGAAAAAGAATATTTTAGCGTTACTCTTTCTCTTATTGACATTCAATCTGTCAGCCTCAAACTTGCCGGAGTTCTCGACTGCCGGTTTTTATGAGTTGCCTAATACCGGACGTGAGGTTTATTCCATGAATCTGGCATGGAGATTTATTAAAGGTGACGTGCCGGGGATGCCCTATACTGTGAATTTTGATGACTCCGGTTGGGAGGTGGTCTCTGTTCCGCATGGATTGGAGTATCTGCCGGAGGAAGCCAGTGGTTGTGCTAATTATCAGGGCATTGCCTGGTATCGTAAACATTTTACTCCGGATGAACGGTTGAAAGGAAAACAAATGTTTATACATTTTGAAGCGATAATGGGGAAAAGTGAAGTCTATGTGAATGGGCAATTATTGAAAAAGCATTATGGTGGATATTTACCTGTTATTTTAGATGTAACTAATCTCCTGAAGTGGGGAGAAGAAAATGTAATAGCAGTAAAGGCAGATAATAGTGATGACCCTTCTTATCCGGTCGGTAAACCGCAAAATATGCTGGACTTTACTTATTTCGGAGGCATTTACCGTGATTGCTGGCTGATTGCACATAATGATGTGTTTATAACCAATGCAAATTATGAAAATGAAGTTGCGGGGGGCGGCCTGTTTGTTTCTTATGCGGATGTGTCTGAAAAAAGTGCCCTTGTCAATCTAAAAGCCCATATCCGGAATAGTTCGGTAAGCGATAAGAATGTTACGGTTACTTTTGAGTTGAAAAGGAAATCTGGTGAACTTGTCAAGCGTGTATCGAAGAAGTTGACAGTGAAGAGGGGAAATGCTTCGTATGCTGTTGGTTCGATGAAAATTAACGCACCTTCTTTATGGAGTCCCGATCATCCTTATTTATATGATTTGGAAGTGATGGTCAAAGGTGCTAATGACCGGATTGTGGATGGCTATCGTCAGAGAATCGGTATCAGAAGTATCGAATTTAAACAAACGGAAGGTTTATGGATAAACGGAAAACCTTACGAAGGAAAGATCATGGGAACAAACCGGCACCAGGATTTTGCTGTTTTGGGTAATGCTTTGCCGAATTCAATGCAATGGCGGGATGCCAAAAAACTGCGTGATGCGGGGTTGAAGGTTATTCGTACCCATTATGTGATAGACCCGGCTTTTATGGATGCTTGTGATGAATTAGGTTTGTTTGCACTGGTAGAAGTTCCGGGTTGGCAGTTCTGGAATAAAGAACCGGTTTTTGGAGAGCGTGTTTATTCGGATATACGGAATATGATCCGTATACATCGTAATCATGCCTCTTTGTTCTTCTGGGAACCAATCCTGAATGAGACGCATTATCCGGAGGACTTTGCCAAAAAGGCATTGGATATTTGCCGGGAAGAATACCCGTATCCCTATAGTATTGCGGCCTGTGACGACGGGGCGGAAGGTGATCATTACTACTCCTTGTTACTGCGTCCGATCGAATCGAAATTACGGACAGATAAAACCTATTTCATTCGTGAATGGGGAGATAATGTCGACGATTGGAACGCCCAGAACTCGGATAGCCGTGTGGCACGGGGATGGGGAGAAGTACCGATGCTGCTTCAGGCGGAGCATTATGCGAATCCGTCTTATATAAAGGATTATCCGGTTTTATGTTATGAAACGATCAGCAATAAACCCGACCAGATTGTCGGTGCCTGTTTCTGGCATTCGTTCGATCATCAGCGCGGTTATCATGCCGATCCTTTTTATGGCGGAATTATGGATGCTTTTCGCCAGCCGAAAGCGTCTTATTATATGTTTATGTCGCAGCGTTCTCCGGAAAAAAGCGATTTGATTGCGGATAATGGACCGATGATCTATATAGCACATGAACTTACACCTTTTTCACCGAAAGATGTGACTGTGTATTCCAATTGTGATGAAGTACGTTTAACAGTCTTCAAGAATGGGAAAGAGTATATTTATAAGAAAGACCCTGATCATAAAGGTATGCCTTCTCCTATAATAACTTTTGCGGATGCATTTCATTTTATGGAATGGAAAGCGATGGCCCGCTCAGGAAGGCAGGATGATGCGTATCTGCTGGCCGAGGGATTGATAGACGGGAAAGTCGTAGTGAGCGATAAACGCTATCCGTCTGGTCAGGCAGACCATATTTCTCTTCGTCTGGACAATGAGCAGGTTCCTTTGAAAGCGGATGGCTCCGATGTGGTAACTATCATTGCCGAAATCGTAGATAAGCGTGGAACGGTAAAACGTTTGAATAATTCAGTTGTCCGGTTTGAGATAGAAGGTGAGGGACGTTTGCTGGGAGAGGCTTCCGTGGGTACGAATCCGTGTCCGGTCGTTTGGGGGACTGCTCCGGTCCTGGTACAATCGACAACAAAGTCAGGTAAAATCAAAATCAGTGCTTCCATGCAAAATCCGGGCCAGTCACGTCCGTTGGAGGGGATACTGGAGTTTGAAAGTGTAGCAAATGATCAAAAAGAAGTTTTCTCACAGGAAGAGTTATCCTTATCCGGACAATCCCGCTCTGTAGTTAATCTTTCCACTAACAAAAGTGATCTGGAAAGGGAGAACGAACGTTTACGTAAAGAATTAAATCAATTGAAAGTGAAAGATGTTGAAAGGCAACAGACGCAGTTCGGTGTAGGGATCAATGACTGATGTATCCTGATTTTATAGGCGGAACATGCTATATGATAATATTTTTTGTACCTTTGCAACTCAAAAATAACAGGTTGACTGGCCTGTGTTTAATAAGGATATAATTAGAACAAAACAATATGGAAATTGCAAGTAAGTACAACCCCGCCGAAGTAGAGGGAAAGTGGTATCAGTATTGGTTGGATAACGGCTTCTTCAAGTCGAAACCAGACGGCCGTGAGCCGTACACAATCGTCATTCCGCCCCCTAACGTCACCGGCGTACTTCACATGGGACACATGCTTAACAATACCATTCAGGATATCCTGATCCGCCGTGCCCGCATGCTTGGAAAGAATGCTTGCTGGGTGCCGGGCACCGACCATGCTTCTATCGCTACTGAAGCGAAGGTTGTAAACAGACTGGCTCAGCAGGGAATCAAGAAAACGGACCTGACCCGCGATGAGTTCCTGAAACATGCCTGGGAATGGAAAGAAGAACACGGAGGTATTATCCTGAAACAGTTGCGCAAACTGGGTGCATCCTGCGACTGGGACCGTACGGCTTTCACGATGGACGAAAAACGTTCGGAAAGCGTATTGAAAGTATTCGTAGACCTGTTTGAAAAAGGACTGATCTACCGCGGTGTACGTATGGTAAACTGGGATCCGAAAGCCCTGACTGCTCTTTCCGATGAAGAAGTAATTTATAAGGAAGAACATAGTAAATTATATTATCTCCGTTATAAGATCGAAGGCGAAGACGGTTACGCTGTGGTTGCAACCACCCGTCCGGAAACGATCATGGGCGATACTGCCATGTGTATCAATCCGAACGACCCGAAGAACCAACATCTGATGGGTAAGAAGGTGATCGTTCCGCTGGTAAACCGTGTGATTCCGGTTATCGAAGACGATTATGTAGATATCGAATTCGGTACAGGTTGTCTGAAAGTGACTCCGGCACACGACGTAAACGACTATATGCTGGGCGAGAAATACAACTTGCCATCCATTGATATTTTCAACGATAACGGTACATTGAGCGAAGCAGCCGGTTTATATATCGGTATGGATCGTTTCGATGTTCGTGAACAGATCGAGAAAGACCTGGAAGCAGCCGGCTTGCTGGAAAAAGTAGAAGCCTACGAAAACAAGGTCGGTTATTCCGAACGTACAAACGTTCCTATCGAACCGAAGTTGTCTATGCAGTGGTTCTTGAAGATGGAGCATCTGGCGCAGATCGCTTTGGAACCGGTTATGAATGACGAACTTAAATTCTATCCGCCTAAGTTCAAGAATACGTACCGTCACTGGATGGAAAACATCAAGGACTGGTGTATCAGCCGTCAGTTATGGTGGGGACACCGCATCCCGGCTTATTATCTGCCGGAAGGTGGCTATGTAGTAGCTGAGACAGCAGAAAAAGCATTGGAACTGGCAAAAGAGAAGAATCCGGCATTGACTATGGCCGACCTGCGTCAGGACGACGACTGTCTGGATACCTGGTTCTCTTCCTGGTTGTGGCCGATCTCTTTGTTCGACGGTATCAATAATCCGGATAACGAAGAAATCAATTACTACTATCCGACCAGCGACCTGGTGACAGGACCGGATATTATCTTCTTCTGGGTTGCCCGTATGATCATGGCCGGTTATGAGTACCGTAAAGATATGCCGTTCAAGAATGTGTACTTTACCGGTATCGTTCGTGACAAGCTGGGACGTAAGATGTCCAAGTCATTAGGAAACTCTCCCGATCCGTTGCTGCTGATCGAACAGTATGGAGCCGATGGGGTCCGTATGGGGCTGATGATGGCTGCACCTGCCGGAAACGATATTCCTTTCGATGAGGCATTGTGCGAACAGGGACGTAATTTTAATAATAAGATATGGAATGCCTTTCGTCTGATCAAAGGTTGGACGGTAGACGATACGATCGCACAGCCGGAAGCATCGGCAACTGCTGTTAAGTGGTTTAAGATGCAGCTGGACAAGACGATTGCCGAAGTGGACGACCTGTTCAGCAAATACCGTCTGAGTGAGGCAATGATGATGATCTATAAATTGTTCTGGGACGAATTTTCTTCCTGGTATCTGGAAATGATCAAGCCGGGTTATCAGCTGCCGATCGACAAGGCGACTTATGATGCGACTCTTGGTTTCTTCGACGCCTTGCTTCGTTTGCTTCACCCGTTCATGCCGTTCATTACGGAAGAATTGTGGCAGGCATTGGAACCGCACAAGGATGGTGAAAGTTTGATGGTGGCGTTGATGCCGGAAGTCGCTCCGGTCGATAACGCCTATCTGGATGCTTTTGAAGTAGTGAAAGAAATTGTTAGTGGTGTTCGTACTATTCGTTTGCAGAAAAATATTCCGAACAAGGATACATTGGCTTTACAGGTTTTAGGCGATCATAACGATGCTTTCAATCCGGTTATTGCCAAGATGTGTAACCTGTCTGAAATTACAAAGACTGACGATAAAGCGGCCGGTGCTGTTTCTTTCCTGGTTCGTACAACTGAATATGCTGTTCCTCTGGGCAATATGATCAATGTGGAAGAAGAATTGGCAAAACTGGCTGAAGAGCTGAAATACCAGCAGGGTTTCCTTGCTTCCGTACAGAAGAAGCTAAGTAACGAAAGTTTTGTAAGCAAAGCTCCGGCAAAAGTGATCGAAATGGAACGTAAGAAACAGGCGGATGCCGAAAGTAAGATCAAGTCGATCGAAGAAAGCATTGCCGCTCTGAAGAAGTAAAAAGCTATTTTTATCCTGTTATAGGTCCCATATTTGTTCTGAATCAGACAAATATGGGACTTTTTATTTTTATCTTTTATTAAAAAGGTATAATCTATTTAATTTTTGCTAACTTGCAGGCCTTGATCTATATGCAAGGTTTGTAAGAAATGAGGGTATTAAGGGGAATACTGTTTATCAGTTTTTGTTTTCTTTGGGGATATTGTACCCCGGAAACATTAAACGCCGCTGAAAAGAATAAAGAAACGTTGTCGCTCGACACTCTTTATACTTTAGCTCGGGAACATGTCCAGCAACAGGTTGGCTTTATGTATACAACTCGTTTGCTGGAAGAGGCACGACGCCAGAAAAATAGCTATCAGGAGGCGAATGCGATGTTCTGTTATGTGCGGTATTATTATTCAAAGAATCCCGACAGTCTGTATTTCTGGATGCAAAAAGCGTTGCCTTTATTTTTGGAACAGAACAGGCTGGTTAAATATTTCAGGATGAAAGCCTGGTATATTTATGTGTTGACTCGTAGTAAGAAGAATGAAGAGGCGCTGAAATATGTCACCTGTTTGAAAGAGGAAGCCGTAACTTTGAAATTCCCGGAAGGAATGGAGATGGCGAATCAGGCCTTAGCAGATTTTTATTTATCTAATAACCTGGAAGAGGAAGGTGTAGCTTTGTATGAGGAAGTTATAAACAGTATGGAGATGAGAAATGCTCCGCTAATCAAGCGTGTCAATATTATCCGGCAGTTGATGAATAAATCTACGAATCTGGAGAAGAAAATGAAGTATACCCATCGGTTGGAAGAGTATATCAAGATTTGTAAAGAGAAAGGAATCGAATGGCTGGATAATGAAAACCCCCTCTATTATTTGGAATATGTGGTGCATCGTCATTATGCAATACTGTATATCGCAGAAGATAAACTCCCGGAAGCTCTGAAACATTTAAAGAAAGCGGAAGAATATATCCGGGAGCATGAGATGTATAGTTATTCAAGTGAATTGCAGACTATTTACGGGGCATATTATAAACAAAGTAAGCAGTATAACAGAGCCTTGGCTGTTTATGATTCTTTATTACCTGTCTGGCGTGAGCGGAGGACGATGCAGGGGTATCTTGAAATGTTGCAGGATAAGGCAGACGTTTTATTTGAAAGCGGAAGGGATAGGGCTGCCTCGTTGGCTTATAAGGAATATGCCTTTTTGAATGACTCCTTGTTCCAGGTTCGTTTCTATCAGGAGCTGGCGGAAATGAAAACACAACATGAGGTGGATAAGTTGGAGTTGAAAAACAGGCAGATGGATCTGGAAGTAGCGCAGGCTCATTCTCATCTGTTGCAGATGGGAGGCGGGGCCGCTTTCCTGTTAATTCTGTGTTGTCTGTTGGGATATATATCGTATAGCCGCCATCGGTATGGTCAACAATTGAAGTTGGCAAAAGAGAAGGCGGAAGAGGCCGACCGGATGAAGTCTGCTTTCCTGGCGAACATGAATCACGAAATACGTACTCCGTTGAATGCTATTGTCGGTTTTTCGCAGGTATTGGTAGATGAGGATGATTTGGAAACCCGCCAGGAATATGCCGATATTATCCAAAGTAATAATGAACTGCTTCAGCGCCTGATCACGGATGTCCTTGATATTTCCAAGATTGAATCCAATACTATGACGCTCAGTTATGCCGATCATAATTTGCCTGTCCTGATGAAAGAGATATATAATGTAATACAACTCAGGATGCCGGAGAACGTTAAATTGGAATTAAATGAGTGCCCGCCACAACTTTTTTATACCGATCGTAACCGTCTTACGCAAATTCTTACTAACTTGCTGACCAATGCGATTAAGCATACGGAAAAAGGTTTTATCCGGTTTGGTTATGAGGTGACGGAGACTGATGTTATCTTCTCGGTGGAAGATTCGGGTGAAGGTATTCCTGAAGATAAACTGGAGCAGATATTCAGCCGTTTCGTTCAACTGAATGACTGGAGTAAAGGGGTAGGACTGGGGTTAGCAATTTGTAAAGGTCTTATTACGCAAATGGGCGGGACGATCAGTGTCTCTTCCGTGTTTGGCGAAGGCTCTGTTTTTACGGTTGTGTTGCCATTGAAAAAGCCGTAACATATTATTTACATAATTATACCATGGAGAATTCTAGAAGAAAATTTTTTAGACAAGGACTTGCCGGTGCATTATTGTTAGGATCGGCAGGCGTAGTAAAAGCCGGTTTGCCGGACCGGATCATTCCAAAGGCGGCGAAGTCAATAAACCCTTGGCGTTTGGGGATGGCTGGTTATACATTTGTTAATTTTGATTTGGATACTACTTTGAAGACATTGCAGAGACTCGATATTCATTATCTTTGCATTAAGGATTTCCATCTGCCGCTGGATAGTAACGAAGAACAGATCAAGGCATTTCATGAGAAATGTGCTGCTCATAATGTTACCGGCTATGCCGTTGGTCCTATATACATGAAGAGTGAAGCGGAAATTGACCGTGGTTTCGAGTATGCGAAACGCGTCGGGGTGAAGTTGATTGTGGGCGTACCCAATTACGAATTGCTTCCTTATGTGGATAAGAAAGTGAAAGAGTATGACTTCCACTATGCGATCCATTTGCATGGACCCGATATTAAAACATATCCGGATGCAACAGATGTATGGGAACATACGAAAGACCTGGATCCGCGTATCGGAATGTGTCTGGATATCGGTCATGACCTGCGTAACGGATGTAACCCGGTTACCGACCTGAAAAAATATCATACCCGTGTGTTTGATATGCATATCAAGGACGTGACGGATTCGTCGAAAGCAGGTGTCGGTATAGAAATCGGTCGTGGAAAGATTGATTTCCCTGCGCTGATGAAAATGATGCGTGAGGTGAACTATACCGGAATGTGCAGCCTTGAATATGAAAAGGATATGAAAGATCCTTTCCTGGGTATAGCTGAATCGATCGGCTATTTCAAGGCGGTGAGTGATATTGTATAATTAGAGGCGCAATTTTTTGCGCTTCCTTCTAATAGTGAAAAGTGATGAGAGTTGCATATTGTTTATTGAGTGTTTGCTTATTGGCATCCTGTAGTTCTGTTAGCTATGTGGGTATTGATACTTACAACCCTGCCGAAATAACATTTCCGAAAAGTGTAGGAAAGATTCTTGTTGTGAATAACGCTGTTCCTCAGCCGGATGATGTCGGGTGTGAGTTCAGTCTGTTTGGTGACAAGGTGGATACTTGTAAGGTGAAAGCCGATAGTGCCCTGTTTGACGTTTGTCGCGGACTGGGGAGGTCGATGGCAGATATGTCCTATTTTAATGACGTTCTTCTCTATCACGATGCAGTCCGCAAAGATGATGTTTATTACGAGGATAAAAAATTGACTCAGGATCAGGTACAGGCATTATGTGACGAAACCGGATCGGATGCTGTGATTTCCCTGGACCGGATGTTGTTTGAGTCCAGGAAAAATGTGGTGGCTTTTGCTGAGGGGGATGTGGAAGGAGAGATCCTGGTGAAAATGTCCGGTGTTGTGCGTGGTTATCTTCCCAACAGGCCGAATCCCTTAGCTACTGTCTATGTGGCTGACAGCCTTTTCTTTATGGAAGACGCACCGAATCTGATCCTTCTCGACAGATATTTACCTTCATCCGAAAATGCTTTACGTGCTTCTGCCGAATACATTGGAGCGAAAGCCAGTCCTAATTTTGTACCTCACTGGAATAGCGAAACGCGCTGGTATTATAATGCTATGGGATCCCGTTGGAAAGAGGCTTCTGCCTATGCGCAATCAGAAAAATGGGATAGGGCTGCTGAACACTGGATGCATCTCTATGAAAAATCGAACAGTCCGAAAGCCAAAGCCAAAGCTGCTTCCAATCTGGCGTTGGGTAATGAAATGAAGACCAACCTGGACGAGGCCTATGAATGGGCAAATAAATCGTATGAATTATTTAAGAAAAGCGAAGGTGAGGACGGCAAGAATACTAAATTGTTGGCACTTTATATAGAAGTGTTGCGCAACCGTATCCGTTCCGATAAAAAACTTAACATGCAATTTGGTGAATAATATCATATATTCTCCGAATTATTATTACTTTTGACAGACGATTCGAAAAAAGAATAAAAAGAGAGTTATGAGTGCAAATAATGCAAAGATTCAGTCTGTCCTGGAGACAACATTTACTTCTGCTATCGGTAAGCTGACAGCTGAAGATTCTAACGGCTATTATAGCGATTTATATGTTCAGGCGGATGCTGAAAGCGGAGAACTGCAAATCTATGATGAAGATGAACGGTTACTGGATAAGGTTATCGTTTTTGATTGGGTAGGTTGTCCTTGTGAAGAAGAGCAATTCAATAAACAGGTAGCCAACACCGTAAAATCTGTGCTGACTCTTTTAGTTGCGAAAACTGTTTTTGAAAGTCCCCATATCATGAAACCTTTCTCTGTCAGTCTGACGGATGAGGATTTTGTTGTAATAGAGGAACTTCTCTTCCTCGATGATGAAGTATTACGAGTAGATGATCCGCTGTTGAAAGATTTGGATGCAGATTTAGATGATTTTTTAGCCAAACTTCTTTCAGATGTCGATTAGACTTTTTATCTTTGTGCCCGGATTGAAAAATAAGTAGCAAAGTAATATATAAAGTTGCCGAAATAGCTCAGTTGGTAGAGCAATTCATTCGTAATGAATAGGTCACGAGTTCGAGTCTCGTTTTCGGCTCTCTTCTTGATTGTGGAAATACATCATTTATGGATAGTTTTCCCGGCGAAATAAGAAAAACTTCGCCGGGAATAATTTTAATTACCTGCAAGTGGTATTACGGTTACTTCTTTGCTGATTTTTTTTCAGAAGTTGAACACTTGCCTTCTTTTGTTTGGGTTTCTTTTTTTGTCCCTTTTGTTTCTACCTGTTTTTTTTCATTCTTCTTGTTCATAATACGGTAACTTTTTAAATGAATAAATATATATTGGGTAACAGCATCTTTCCTGTTACCTTTATTTATCTTGATAACTACACCAACTCATGGCTCCTTCGGGCAAGGATGAAAGAACCTCTTTGCTACGCTCCTTCTTGTCCATTTGTTGTACCTCTTTCTCCGTGCGGTGTGTACCTTTAGGTTTACGGTCGACGAGTCCATTTGTACTTCTTACTTCTTGCAAGGAATCGTCTATGTATTGCCATTCTTCCTTTAAACGTGTACTTTCGCCTTCATTCCATGGTCCACGAGCATCTTTACCTTTGGACAGGTTGAAATACAAATTACTGTATTTGGGGGAGGTTTGAAACACTCCGGGAGGAAAGTTGGGTTGAATTGTCTCCAATGCTGCTTCGAATTGTTGAAAATGGGTTACCTCGCGTGTCATAAGAAACATGAGTGTTTCTTTCACATAGGGGTCATCCGTTAGCGGAATGAGGTTTTCGTATCCTATTTTTGCACGGCATTCTCCTGCCATGTTGGAGCGAAGATCTACTGTAAGATCCGCATTAGCGGATACGTAGGTAGCGCACCACGGGTTACCATTACTGTCTGTCAGTGTTGGGCTGCCAGGAGAGGAGACTAGAAATTGCGGATTGGTGAAAGCTTGATGGATGAAATTTTCTTTGGCAGCTTTGCCGTCCATCATCTTATTGATTTCCATGTTTTCTGCCACATCTTTCATTTTGCCGTTAACCGGTCCGAGGAGCATTTGGATGGTTGCACCGACAATTTCGAGATGTCCCAGTTCTTCTGTTGCAATGTCCATCAACATATCATATTTGTCGGGGTGAGGATTATGGCAACTAAAAGCCTGTACGAAATATTGCATTGCCGATTTTAACTCTCCGTTGGCCCCTCCGAATGCTTCAAGGAGGACACGGGCGAAACGTGGATCCGGAGCGGAAACACGAGCATTGTATTGCAAATCTTTTACATGATAAAACATAACTCAATATTTTAAATTACACATTA
>OHQM01000824.1_pt1 | contig 14944 bp, 15 predicted proteins | sample 1577941 | NCBI WGS metagenome assembly OHQM01 (sample SAMEA3879604, study PRJEB24766) | human gut metagenome | biome: human-associated habitat; feature: feces | place: USA | collected 1985/1987
GACTCTGAAAAATGAACAAAATAACGGAATAAAAGAATAACAAAAGAATAGAAGAATAGCAGCTCTAATTTTTTAATTAGGGCATTTCGTTGTGTTTACGGACAGGAGGAAAGGCACATGGGTCTTTTTGACAGATTTAAAAATCAGGAAGCGAGAGGGCAGGAGTTTTACTGCATCGTGGGTCTTGGCAACCCCGGCAGAGAATACGCCGAAACAAAGCATAATGTCGGCTTCTGTGTAATTGATAAGCTGGCGGAAAAATATGAGATTAAGGTGGAAAAATACAAAAACAAAGCATTGATTGGGGATGGCATGATTCGCGATAAGCGGGTGCTTCTCGTAAAGCCGCAGACCTTTATGAACCTCAGCGGCGAAAGTGTGCGTGAAATCGTGAATTTCTATAAAATTCCGCAGGAACGCTTTGTTGTCATTTTCGATGATACGAGCCTGCCCTGCGGCAGTGTGCGGATTCGCGAAAAGGGCAGCCATGGCGGACATAACGGCATCCGCAACATCATCGACCAGATGGGGACGGATGTGTTCAACCGCATTAAGGTCGGCATTGGCGAAAAGCCAAAGGGCTGGGATTTGGCGGATTATGTGCTTGCGAAATTCAGCCCTGATGATTTGCCTGCCATGGAAGAAGGCATGGAAAAAGGATTGCAAAAAGGATTGGAGGAAGGGCTACAGAAAGGTTTGCAAAAAGGAAAAGCTGAAGGGCGACAGGAAGAGAAACACTCCATAGCACTTAATCTTAAGAAATTAGGAGTTAGTATAGAGCAAATCGCCTTTGCCACCGGCCTCTCCATAGAAGAAATAGAGAAACTATAATAATCTGAGACCTTTCGCCTGATCAACAACTGATTAGGCGAAAGGACAACTCCCATCCCTCACACCCCAACCATTGTTCGCAAATTATTGTTACCTTTGTACGACAACTATAAGGATAAAACGATATGACAAACGAGAGACCGTTGATTCTGATCACGAATGATGATGGCGTATGGGCTAAAGGTATTAACGAATTGATTGAGTGCCTGAAAGATCTAGGCGATTTGGTGGTATTCGCTCCCGATGGACCTCGTTCCGGGATGGGTAGTGCCATTACATCTTTAGTTCCTATCAAGTATACCTTGTTGAAAAAGGAGGAAGGACTTACCATCTATAGTTGCACCGGGACACCGGTTGATTGTGTTAAATTAGCGATTAATGAGGTTTTGGAGCGCAAGCCCGATCTGTTAGTCTCCGGTATCAACCACGGGGGGAATATGGCTATCTGCGTAAATTATTCCGGAACGATGGGTGCCGCCGCCGAGGGCTGTATTTTCAATGTCCCTTCCATGGGTGTATCCTTACTGGACCATGCGGCTGATGCCGACTTCTCCGAATGCTGCCGTCTTGGACGTATGCTGGCACGCCGGGTATTAAAAGAAGGCTTACCGCACGGAACCTACTTAAACCTCAACGTGCCGAAGCTACCGCAAGTGAAAGGATTGAAAGTTTGTCGCCAAGCTGACGGTCGTTGGGTACGTGAATTCAAGCGTTCCGAGAACGCCAGCGGAGAGCCCGTATTCTGGTTGACAGGAGCTTTCGAAAGCGCCAAACCCATCCACCCGGACAATGATATGCTTGCGCTGGACAGCGGATACGCCTCCCTAGTCCCCTGCAAGATCGACGTTACGGACTACAACTTCATGGCCACCCTAAACAACTGGATCCTTTAATTTTCAATTCTCAATTCATGAAGTATTACCTGATAGCCGGAGAAGCCTCCGGAGACCTGCACGCCTCGAATTTGATGGCAGCCTTGAAAGAGAATGACCCGAAGGCCGAGTTCCGCTTTCTGGGCGGCGATCTGATGAGAGCCGTCGGAGGAACCCTTGTCAAACATTACCGGGAGATGGCGTTCATGGGCTTTATCCCGGTATTGCTGAACTTGCGCACCATCTTAAATAACATGAGGACGTGCCAAGAGGATATCCGCCGCTATCAACCAGATGTCGTCATCTTAATTGACTACCCGGGATTCAACCTGAAGATCGCCAAATATGTGAAAACCCAATTGGGTCTCCCGGTATATTACTATATATCCCCCAAGATATGGGCCTGGAAACAATACCGCATCAGGGACTTCCGGCGTTATGTAGATCGTATGTTCTGCATCCTGCCGTTCGAGACCGAGTTTTTCCGGAAGCTTAATTATTCGGTAGATTACGTAGGAAATCCTTCTGTAGACTCCGTCGCCTATTACAAGGAGCATCAAGCGATTCCCAAAGATGCATTTATCAAAGAGGAAGGATTGGCCGACAAGCCTATCCTCGCCTTGCTATCCGGTAGCCGCAAACAAGAGATCAAGGATAATTTACCGACCATGCTGAAAGTAGCCTCCGCATATCCCGACTACCAGCCGGTAATAGCCGGAGCGCCAGGCATCGATCCTGCCTACTATCAAGAATACATAGGCTCTTATCCCGCCAAGATCGTGTTCGGTAAAACCTATCCCTTGCTACAACATAGCGCCGCCGCCTTGGTAACCTCCGGCACGGCAACCTTGGAAACCGCCCTGTTCCGGGTTCCGCAAGTCGTTTGCTACTACGTCGTGGCCGGACAGTTGGCCAGCTTTATTTTCAAGCATTTCTTCCATACGAAATACATATCCCTCGTGAACCTGATCGGGGGACGGGAGATCGTACAAGAACTATTCGGAGCCCGCTTCTCCGAATCGCAAATACAAGACGAGCTAGGACGTATCCTACAAGATCCGGCCTATCGAAAACGAATGCTAGACGGATACGACGAGATTATCCATACGCTAGGAATGCCCGGGGCTTCAAAGCGTACGGCACGGCTAATCGTTGAATCCCTTGGTTCTTAACATCTTTTATTAACGTCTTTTGCAGCATTTCACCCCGAACTTACATCTTTCCTCATAGAACGATGAAATGTGAACTTTTTAAGAAACAAAAGGAATGAAGACGTTGAGAGCTTTTTTATTGGTTATCGGGATCGCTTTAGTATCCCTTACCCTACCCTCTTGCTTAGATGACGATGACTCGTATTCTTTAGGTGATATCTGGATAGCGGTCGCTACCGTAGTACCGGAAGGCAATAACGTATATTACTTACGGCTGGACGACGGAGATAAGCTATCCGAACTATCAGCCGAAGCCTAACCAACGTGCCTTGGTGAACTTCACGATATTGGCGGATTCCACCCAAAGTAATCTAGGAGGTTTCTCCCATTATGTCAAGGTTAACGCGATCCATAACATCCTTACGAAATCCATCGCTAAGAACGAGGGAGCGGCTAATGATTCGATCTATGGTACGGACCCGGTAAGTATTTATGAGAATAACATGTGGATCGGAGACGGATATTTGAATATCTATTTCGAGACACTCTGGGGAGGCAAGACCGCCCACTTTATCAACCTGATCCAACCGGATGCCGAGAATGATCCTTATACGCTGGAGTTTAGGCATAACGCTTACGATGATCCCCAATATACGATCGGGGCCGGACGTGTGGCGTTCAATTTGTCTTCCTTGCCGGATACCAAAGGAGAGACGGTCGATCTTGTCGTAAACTATTGGACTTCCGACGGGAAACAGGCTTATAAATTGAAATATAATTCGGATAAGACAAAAATGGAAGGTACTTCGCAAGGCTATACGAACGATAGTATCTCCAATATAACAGACATGAAATAAACCTTCCCACATAACTTTTATTTTTATCATTTAGTTCAGGAGGAGAGGCGTCGAGATGATGCCTTTCTTTTTTTTGTATTTTTACGCTACAAGATGCAACGGTCAAGGCATCACTCTCGTTTATATAAACAAATGGACAAAGTAACCGAACATCTGATCGAGGGTTGCCGCCGGGGAGACCGGAGCTCGCAACTGAAGTTGTACAAACAATACGCACAGCGATTGTATATAGCCTGCTTGCGTATCGTTGGCAACTCATCCGAGGCGGAAGAAGCCATGCAGGACTCGTTCCTCAAGATCTTCACACGCTTGGACCAATATCATGACGGGCAATGCTTTGAGGCATGGATGCATCGTATCGCCATCCATACGGCCATCGATTATGTACGTCGCCAAGCACCGGACCAAGAGGAACTTTCCGACAATCTGGCCGAACCGGACGAGGAAGGGCCGGACGAGGAAGATATCCAATACTCCGTGGCACAGATAAAGGAAGCCACCACGAAGTTGCCGGCAGGCTATCGCATAATCCTCTCGCTTTACCTCTTTGAGGGATATGATATGGAAGAGATCGCCTCTATCCTGAAAATCCAACCGCCAAGTGTCCGTAGCCAGTACCTACGCGCTAAGCGGAAATTGTTAGACATTATAGCAGCCAATTAAACATGGATAAACTAAAGAATTTCATAGACGCAAACCGTGACGCATTCGAGGAAGATGAGATGCTTCCCGAAGGTCACTTCGAACGTTTCGAGCAAAAACTGCCGAAGCCACGGAAAAACCGTGCGGCCCTATACAACCTATCGGCCTTTGCCATAGCTGCCTCTATCGCTTTGTTGCTCTTATTCCGCTTGCCGGGAGGGACCGGTCTGCCGGAACCCGCGCAAAAGACCACGGCCCAGACCTGCGAGGCCCAAGAAGAGATCGAGGAACTACGTCTATATTACAATATGCAAATGAACGACGTATTGACGCAGATGAAGAAGTTGTATAAACAGGACCGGACACCGGGAGCGGAAGAGTTATTGCAAGAGAGCAAACGGATCCTCACGGATAATTATATGTTCGAGGAAACGATACTCCCTACCTTGCCTTGTTCCAACGACGGTCTCTTCGCCATGACCCAGCATTACAGCAATAGCTTGGAGGGCCTCACGCTGATGCTTAAGCAAATGGAACAAGTCACGGATAACCAGAAATAGTAATAACAATTAATACATATCAATCATGAACACGACACACGTAAAATTGAGTCCCGCCGTATTGCTGACTTTCGTATTGCTGCTATGCAATCTATCGGCAATAGCTAGGCCACAAGAGAAGATCAAGAAAAAAGAGATATCCCAATCCTACAGCGTAAGCGCCGGTGATCGTCTCCAAGTAGAAAATCGTTATGGAAACATCACCGTTACCCACTGGAATCAGAATACGGTAGCTATACGGGTTGAGGTAGAATGTAAGGCTCGCAGCGAGGAACGTGCTCAAGAGAACTTGGACCGTATCCAAATCGAGACCAAGAAGATAGGTGGTATTGTCTCAGCGGTCACTACGATAAAGAAGGAGATGAATAGCAATTCGAATAACGAGTCCATGACGATCAATTATTATATCCAGATGCCTCCTAAGCTCGCCGCAGACTTGAACCAGAAATATGGAAATATCAACTTGCCAAGCGATAATAACGGCAACATGGATATCCATGTAAAATACGGCAACCTGAATGCGGGTAATTTCACAGCCAACGCAATGATAGAGGCCAAATATGGTAACATCGAGGTAGGAAATCTACAGGACGCCCAACTGGATCTGGGCTACGTAGGAACCGCCAAGATTCGCAACGCTAAAGATTTAACGATAGACAGCAAATATTCCAATCTGGATATACAGGATATACAATCTTTACGCATGGAGATTAAATATGGTAATCTCACCATTGAAAGCGTAAGCAGACTAGACATGGAGATTAAGTACAGCGACGCTAAAATCGGGACTCTTAAGGATGCATTAAATGTAAGTAGTCTTAGCTATAGTAACTTAAAGATACGGAACTTGTCTCCCTCTTTCTCGAAGGTGAACGTAGAATCCCATTATGGAAATTTAGAGGTAGCGCTTCCCGCAAAAACTTCTTTCCGGATAGTAGCGGAGAACATGAAGTATTCAAGCTGCGACGTGAACGGTTTCAATATCACCCGCAAGCATTTTGACGATGAGGATCGTGACAAGAATTACACCTATGAGATTAATGGTGGAAAGCAACCGACGATTCACTTCGAAGGAAATCGATATGGAAATCTAAAAGTCAAGGCCAATTAATCGGTTGTAGAGACGGGGCGTGCCCCGTCTCTACAACCGGATATTTTTATTTTGAGGTGTTTTGCCGGCGTATCTCTTCTCTCTTCAACCAGTTATCGAGTTGTGTAAACAGGAAGAAACAAGAGATCCCGGAAGCAATCGTTAAAACAATCGGGAAATAGGCTCGCAAAGAGCCTAAAACCGTTTCCGCCCCGCCCGGAGAAAGCTTAACCAAATACAAGATGCCTACTAACACAAGCATATAAGCGACAAATATGCTAAAAATGCCTACAGGTGTAAATCGTTTCTTGATATAGTACTTATATACCCGCTTCTTCTCTTGTATAATCAATGCCATAATACGGGAGTTTAATGAGGCCGAAGGTTGTTCCGCCGTCCCTCGCATCAACTTACGTGTCAAATGATCAATATCTTTCTCATTCATATTCATAACAAATCAGCTGTCTCTAATTTCATTTTATCTTGCAATACTTCATAAAACCGTTTCCGCCCACGGAATAGTTTTACTTTCACATTAGAAGCGCTCAATTCTGTGATCTGGCAGATCTCTTCCACCGAGCATTCCTCCAAATAATAAAGAGTAAGCAACAAGGCCTCATCAGCCGGAAGCTTTTTCAGCGTACGTGCGATCATCTCTTTCCGGTCCTCACGCTCTAATAAAGCCGTAGCCGATTCAACCTCGCCATTCGAAAGGTCTACAGGGCCCGCCTCCTCATAACTCACGAACATACGCTGTTGTCTCAAGGCCGTCAACGCCGTACGATACACGATCCTATAAAACCATGTTGAGAACTTACTATCGAAATGAAAATCGGAAAGAGCACGATACATCTTCACGAACGCATCCTGTACGGCCTCTTCTGCCTCCTCGCGATTTTCCAAGATACGAAGAGCGATGGTATAAGCCATCTTCTCATACTTCGCGACAAGGCAGGAGAAACTTTGCGTGTCCCCTGCCAAAATACGTTCTATCCACTTTCGCTCATCCATCCGGTATCGTTTATTCTTCCAGACGCATTTTCTTCTCGTCCTCCAATCTCTCCTTCTCCATTAAAGAACGGGAAAGAAAGAAATAAATTATAAAAGCTACTCCACCGAACATAATCGTAATAGCCGGAACTAACAAAAAGAACCAATCGCTATCGTAAGTGAAAGCAGAGTCGACCATCATACCGACAATCACACCCAATGACAAACCGATCATAAAAATACCGTTACGCAGGGTATTATAACGATTAGGCCTTCTCTCGGGGCGCATAGCCTCTTCCAACACAATTCCTTTCTCGATCATCGCCATCTTTTCCTCATGCTTACTTTTAATGGTCATGTAACTAGCGATAATACCTAACAATACCGGCATACCTACCGCACAAATAACACCTAAAATAGGAATCCACAACTCGTTCATATCTTTTATTCTTTAAAGGTTTAATAAATTATTCGCTTTTATCAATAAGACATGAGTAATCACAAATCGGTTACAAAAAAGAGAAGAAATTTTATACATGCACAAATAAAAGAAGCGAACTCCATCCATTTATGAAGTTCGCTTCTTGGGAAAGTTATTTATCGTCTTTTTAGATACTTACGCAAGTTCACCTCTTACGATCTCTTCTTTGTCCTTATCCCAGTACATCGTACGTCCTTCCAGATAAGCACGCGTACCCATGTGGGCAGTCATAGCTTCTTGGAAAGCAGCGTCGATATTACAGCTAGGAGTCTTGCCTTGACGGATACATTCTAGCCACTCACGGATATGCAAGTGAGTCGTATCATAACGTTTACCATTTACATACGTATACAGCAAACCACGTTTAGCGAAATACAACTCCGTAGGAGATGTAACGGAATCCGAGCTATTTTGTCCCGGTACATAGGTATAGAACGGAGTATCTGTAGGAATAATACCTTCCTTGATCTTATCCGCATAACGAGTGGAATCTTGGTCAACCGTAATAGCCAAGATATTGGAAACCTCCATAGAAGCATCATGCCCCATGAACACCTTGCCACGGTTACGGCTACTTGCCAATGTAGCGCTATACAACATCGTCAAGTCACGATCCGGCCACTCGAAAGTAGTCTGCAATACATCAGGTACCGTACGTCCGTCCTTGAAGAAATAAACACCGCCGGATGAAGTAGCGGAATGAGGTATACCCACATGCATGATCTGGTTGACAGCGTCATACTCATGTGTCAACAAGTCACCGGAAAGACCTGTACTATAATCCCACCAGCAACGCCAGCGGAAGAAACGTTCCAGACTGAACTTGCTACGCTCGTCCGGACCGATATATCTTTCAAGCTTGTTGGATGTCATATAATCCATATATTCCTTAATACGCTCAGGATCACCCTCGAACTGCTTCCAATCAATCGTATTAGGATTTGAGCCTTCGATAATATCATATACCCAAGCACCATTTGGAGAGTTACGGTTCGTACAAACCTCGATCAAGTTAACAGGACCTAATAATCCGTTACCGATAATCTCCTCGGCCTTCTGATAGCAATCGGTCTGACGTCCTTGGTGACCTAACTGAAATACAACGCCGGTCTCTTTGATCACTTGGCGAACCATATACGTCTCAGGAACCGTCCATGATAACGGTTTCTCGCAATATACATGCTTTCCGGCACGTGCCGCAGCCATAGCGATCGTGCTATGCCAGTGGTCCGGACCAGCGATAATAACGGCATCCACATCCGGAGCCGTTACCAACTCTTGATAAGTCCGGTAACGTTTCGGAGCAGGCCCGAACTTACCGCCGCTACCCTCACGATGGATATTGGAACCGGTCAATACAGCGGCCTCACCATATACATCAAATATATCACAAACCGCGGTTATCTCAATATTCAGATCATCTTGCTCCATATATTGCTGATAACGCGTGTCTTTCTTATTCAACTTATTAGCCTCATTCATCTTATCGATCCAAGAAGGCTCAGCGAAACCTGCGGCACGCATCAATTGCTTTCCACGAATACCGAAGCCGACCAAACCGATACGGATCTTCTTGCCATCGCCTTGCGGCTCCAAATAGGAGGCCTGTCTGTTACTTACCTGAAATACATCTGATATGTTACGGCCTCTTAAAGCGTCTTTCCTTTTTTGATAAACGCCATATGCCAAAGCACCTAAGATAGGCACTGTAGCCAATGTCTTCAATGTGTCCCGACGTCCTTTATCGGGCATTTGCTCCTGAGAAGGAGTATTCTTTGCATCTTCTGTTGCCATGGGTATCAAATAAATTTAAGTTTATGCAATATCGGACACACACGTCCTAACACACGATCGAATCCTATGATTTGTGATGTAGGGAATACGCACATCAAACCTAAGGCGGCGAACTCCACAAGGTTCTTGTCAATCCATAAATAAGAGCCTTCAAACGGCATCATATAGCTCGCTCCCACAAAAGAGGGGTGGGATAACGTGTACATAGCGAGAAGAATCATACCTCCAACAGAAGATAAACGATACAAACAGCCTAAAGTCAAGCCTAGGCCGATCAATAACAGAGCCCACTCATTCAAGAAGTTGATGGTCGTCATCAAACTGTCGTCTTGAGTCAATTTGATAAAAAATGAAGCAGCGGGACCCTTTGAATCGAGTAGATAGGGTAGAGATGTCCATTTTGGGTTCATGATTTTTACTAGGCCTTCATACATAAAGTGCCAACCTATAAAAAGACGCAGCATCATCAGCCAAGTCATCTGCGCTTTCGTGTAACCTTGTTCTATTTTCATTTCTTGGTCCTAAAAAATTGGTTTAGAAAAAGTCGATTATTAAAAACACAACACCCGAAGCTAAAATCATAGATTTAGGCCTCGGGCGTTATTTATGCTAAAATGTGCTTGATACGATTAATCCAAAACTTTAACAGTAATGTTACGGAACCAAACATCATCCCCGTGGTCTTGAAATCCGATGAAACCTTCTTTGTTAGCGCCACCGCAATTCAACAACAACTCATAAGCCAACGGCCATTTGTCTTTGCTAAATTTGCTGTTATCCAACATTTCTTTCCACTGCGGAGTCCACAAGTGATACTCAACAACAGGTTCATCGCTATTCAAATAGTGAACAACTGTACCCTTATAGCACATGATCTTACCCTTGTTCCACTCACCGAACGGTTTAGCGTTCTGCGGTTTAGCTGGGATCATGTCATACAGTGATGAAGATTTACGATTGCCATCCTTACCTAACTTAGCGTCGGGGTGGTTCTCGTTATCCAATACTTGGTACTCAGGAGCAGAGATGTAAGAAGGTTGTCCCTCTACCTCTTGAATCATGATGAATACACCAGAGTTAGATCCTTTACCTACTTTCCATTCGAACTCAAGCTCGAAGTTACCCAACTTATGAGCGAAGATCAAGTCCCCACCGTTGGAAGCACCAGCCTCACCAGCACCAGAGCCATTGATTTTGATCGCTCCGTCCTCGATTGTCCAAGCACCCGGAACGTCAGCACGGTCATAACCTCTCCAGCCATTGAATGTCTTACCATCGAAAATCACATATCTACCCTCTTTATCTTTCGGGAAAGTCGTGATATCTACAGTAGGAAGATCTGTCATGAGCTTGTACTCAGGAGTTGCGGCTTCTGTTGTAGTCTCAGCAGCTGCAGGAGCTTCTTCTGTTTTCTTTCCACCACCACAAGATGTGAAATAACACATCATGATAGCGGCACTTGCTAATAATACTGACTTTTTCATTTTATTTATTGAGTTAAAACTATTATCTCGGCATATCTACCAGCTTCCAACCGTCACGATAATTGTGCTTAATCAAACCTGCAGCAAATTCTTGAGCGTTGATAGGATCCGTCCACACTGTCTTAAATTTCGGGTCGCCATCGATAACCTCGAAGGTATCTTTCTGGATAATCTTGATCGTATCATTCGGATCGATATTCGTAAATCTCATGTTAGGACCATCCCACAACAATTCTTTATTCAATCTTTGTAAACGAACAGCCAATACACCCATTACAACCATTTCATTGAACGGACCAGCCTCCAAGAAGTTAGACTTCGTCTGAACACGGCTACCAGCGCTTTCCTTACAAGCACGGATCCAGTCTTGTTCGTGACCACCCTTCATAGCATCTTTCACACGGCGCAATGTTTGAGGAACGTTCGGTTTACGACCAGATAACAACCATGGGTTAACACCGTAGCAACCGCAGATCAATGTATCTTTCGTACCGTGGAAGATACACAATCCACCACCTTCACCCATCAATTCCTTACCTTGAGGGAATCCTTCTGGACGATCCGGCATCATACCACCATCATACCAGTGAACTTCAACCTCCGGCATAGCTACCTTCGGCATATTATCACGAGCCGGGAATACCAACTTAACATGCTGAGCGTTAGGAGCACAGTCTTGTAATAACAATGTAGAAGAACCTTGTACTCTTGTCGGATAGCCTAAATTCAAGCCTTTGAATACCGGATGCAAGATGTGGCAAGCCATATCACCCAACGCACCTGTACCATAATCCCACCATCCGCGCCAGTTCCAAGGATGATAAATTTTGTTGAAAGGTTTCAATTCGGCAGGACCGGTAAATAAATCCCAGTTCAATGTAGAAGGCACCTTATCTGCTTTATCCGGAGTATTCAAACCTTGCGGCCAAATAGGACGGTTGGTAGCGCATTCTACTTTAGTAACCTCACCAATCTCACCATTCCAAATCCATTCGCAGATCAAATCTACACCTTCAGCCAATGAAGAACCTTGGTTACCCATCTGAGTTGCAACATTTGTAGAAGCAGCCAGTTTAGTCAACAAACGAGATTCGTACACAGAGTGTGTCAACGGTTTCTGACAATAAACATGTTTGCCCAATGTCATCGCATCTCCCGTAATCATAGCATGTGTATGGTCGGCTGTAGCGATAATAACGGCATCGATAGATTTACCCATCTCATCGTACATCTTGCGATAGTCCCAATATTTTTTAGCATTCGGATGTTCGTCGAATACGCCTTTCGCATATTTCCAATCCACGTCGCAAAGAGCAACGATGTTTTCACTTCCTTTTACAGCATTAATATTGGCATGTCCCATACCGCCGATACCGACAGCAGCAATATTCAATTTATCTGTTGGAGCCACATACCCATGACTTTTTCCTAAAACGGAACCCGGAACAATGGTCAAAGCAGCAGCAGCGGCTGCGCCTCTTTGAAGAAATGATCTTCTAGTGATGTTTGACATAGTAATAATTTTTTATAGATTAGCACTTAATAATAATATTCTGATTCAATTGTCACATCTTAAAAACACAAACTGACGCAAATATAGCCAATGCGAAAATAACAACAAGCCGTCCTTCCCGCTTTCTTTTTCAAAATAGTTTTTTTTAACAGTGCTTATAGACAATGTCTATTTTTTCATAAATATTATCTATGGAACTAGGTGTTTGAAAAGTCGTTCTTTCTTTTATATTTGTCTAACACAAAACATATTCACCGGATTTCTGTTATATAAATGAAGAGCTGAACATGAAAAAGAAACCAATACTTGTTCGAATTTACCAATTTTACCTGGAAGGATTTCGTGAAATGAAGCTGGGTAAAACGCTATGGCTGATTATATTGGTCAAGCTCTTCATCATGTTTTTTATATTAAAACTGTTTTTCTTTCCTAATTACCTGGGACAGTTTGACAGCGATTCCGAGAAACAGGAACACGTATCGGGTGAATTGATCAATCGAGCAATTACTCCTTAATTAATATAATTATGATCGAAAGCATTGACACTTCTTTGATTGACTGGTCGAGGGCGCAGTTCGCTCTGACGGCCATGTATCACTGGCTTTTTGTACCCCTGACTTTAGGGCTTGGTGTGATCCAGGCAATACTGGAAACCATTTATTACAAAACAGGTGACGAATTCTGGAAAAAGACAGCTCAGTTCTGGATGAAGCTGTTTGGTATTAACTTCGCGATCGGTGTTGCCACCGGTCTGATTCTCGAATTTGAGTTCGGGACGAACTGGTCGAACTACAGCTGGTTCGTCGGAGATATTTTCGGAGCGCCGCTGGCCATCGAAGGTATCCTTGCTTTCTTTATGGAAGCGACATTCATCGCGGTTATGTTCTTCGGGTGGGACAAGGTGAGCAAACGTTTCCACCTGGCTTCTACCTGGCTGACCATTATCGGAGCCACCTTATCCGCCCTGTGGATTCTGATCGCCAATGCCTGGATGCAGCATCCGGCAGGTATGCAATTCAATCCGGACACGGTACGCAACGAAATGTTCGATTTCTGGGCAGTCGCTTTGTCGCCTGTCGCCATCAATAAATTCTTCCACACCGTATTATCCGGCTGGATCGTAGGTGCGTTATTTGTAATAGGCATCAGTAGCTGGTATCTGTTGAAGAAACGGGAAACGCGTTTTGCCCTGGAAAGTATCAAGATCAGCGCCATTTTCGGACTGGTTGCTTCTTTACTGATCCTTTGGACCGGTGACGGTTCCGCCTATCAGGTTGCTCAGAAACAGCCGATGAAGCTGGCTGCCATGGAAGGCCTTTACGAAGGAGGAAACGGTGTCGGACTGGTGGGCATCGGGATGCTGAATCCGGAAAAGACCAGTTATAAAGATAATGTAGAGCCGTTCATCTTTAATATACAAATACCCAAAATGCTGTCTTTGCTGGCAGAACGCAAGATAGACGGATATGTGCCGGGTATCAATAATCTGATCGAAGGAGGATATGAAACCAAAGACGGCACACCGGCCCTTTCCGCTGCCGAAAAGATCGCCAAAGGGCAACTGGCTATCCAATCACTCGCCAAATACCGCGAAGCCAAGAAAGAGAAAGACGAAGCGGCCGCCAAACAATATCGGGCGACACTTGAAGAAAACTTTCCTTATTTCGGTTACGGTTACATCAAAGATCCGGGCGACCTGGTTCCTCATGTAGGAATGACGTTCTATTCCTTCCGCATCATGGTGATTCTGGGAGGTTACTTCATCCTGCTCTTTATCATTGCGATCATCTGGAGTAAAAAAGACAAGTTTAAAGACACCCGCTGGCTTCAGAAAGTATGCCTGTGGTCGATTCCGCTGGGATATATTGCCGGACAGGCCGGATGGATCGTCGCTGAGGTGGGACGCCAACCCTGGGCCATACAGGATATCCTTCCGACGAGCGCATCTATCTCCAAACTGGCTACGTCGTCTGTACAGACCACTTTCTTCCTGTTTCTGATCCTGTTTACCATCTTACTGATTGCCGAAGTGGGAATTATGGTGAAGGCTATCAAGAAAGGACCGGCCGTATCTACTAACAATGAAAACTAAAAATATACACCATGGATAGTACATATATATTATTACAACATTACTGGTGGTTCCTCGTATCCCTGCTGGGAGCACTGTTAGTATTCCTGCTTTTTGTACAGGGAGGTCAGTCATTGCTCTTTTCGATCGGGAAGACGGAGCTGGAACAAAAGATGCTATTAAACTCAACCGGACGTAAATGGGAGTTTACCTTCACAACGCTGGTTACTTTCGGTGGTGCCTTCTTTGCCTCTTTCCCCTTATTCTACTCGACCAGTTTCGGCGGTGCTTATTGGGTGTGGATGCTCATTCTGCTTTGCTTCGTGATACAGGCCGTATCTTACGAATACCAAGCTAAAAAAGGGAACTTACTGGGCAAAAAGACTTACCAGGTATTCCTGATCATCAACGGCGTGCTGGGTCCGATCCTGCTGGGAACCGCCGTAGGGACATTCTTCAACGGAGCCGAATTTTCAGTGAATAAAGGACAGATGACAGACATTGCCATGCCGGTTATCTCGACCTGGAATAACTCTCTGCACGGACTGGAAGCAGCATTTGTATTCTGGAACGTTTGTCTCGGGTTGGCCGTATTCCTCCTGGCACGT
>OHQM01000837.1_pt1 | contig 14818 bp, 16 predicted proteins | sample 1577941 | NCBI WGS metagenome assembly OHQM01 (sample SAMEA3879604, study PRJEB24766) | human gut metagenome | biome: human-associated habitat; feature: feces | place: USA | collected 1985/1987
GGCCGGATAATAATGACTCCGCAGACACATAACTCAGGCTCTGCCTCTGTGGATTCAGCAAAGAGTTACATCGGCGTGACAAGAGACGGTGGCTCCCCATCATACATAACCGCATTTCCCGCTACCATACAGGTCAATTCATAGGTCACAGTCATATAGGGGGATGCTCTTGTATTCTCGTGCTCTGGTACGCAGCTGCAGTCACTCACATTCAGCGGCATGATTCCTTTGCTGAATTTCCAATGTGCCAGCTGCGGGCTCACCTAGATAGACCTGTCGGCATTCCAGTACCTGCGCACCTTGAATATACAGCGGAATGAGCTGACTTCCCTGGATACCAGAATGCTTAGCCAGCTGTACCAGTTATATGCGAATAATAACAGCCTGACTGCACAGAACATAGACCAGATACTGCAGTTCTTTGCTTACTCAGGAATAACAGGAGGCACCTGCTATCTGCAGGATCAGACGACAGGGGCAGGTCCGTCCTCTACAGGGCTGACTTATAAGTCTTCCTTATAGAGTAAAGGCTGGACAGTAGTGGTTGATCAGGGGAGTAATTGAGGCCAGCTACAGCTCGTCCTTAAGTGATAGCGCATTTGTACCGATCTCGACAAGAAATCAGTATAGCTTGTACGACATGAACCAAGCAGGCACAGCATAGTCATATCTGATATTTACCAGCACAAACATCACTCCGTGCTTCCGATAACATCTGCTGTATGTTTTCCGCATAACACAGTATGAACCTATAGGAGAACATATGAACATAAGTACTTAGAACCTTATTGATCTCGCTGGATCTGTACAGCTTAAGCCAGGGCAGAGAATGGTGCGTGTATCAGGCAACACATGGATGCCTATTGGCGTCGGCGGCAACTTCATGCCTGGAGGAACAAGCGGCACCTCGGCAGAGTATTACAAGTGCGCCAGCGTTGCGGAGTCAGGCACCTTATCGGTCACTATACCGAACAATACAGAACTTTCCGGGGTATATACTTACAATTCGTCAAATGGCAGATATGTAAATACAAATGGTGCATTCTTTTTGCATGACGGAAATTATTGGGTACTGGTAGGCATCGATGGTTACTATTACTGTCAGAGCGATGAAATAGCATCTGATACTACTCCTGCTGACGCCACAGGATGGAAGCTATCAGGCGGTTCACATGCTGCTGTAGATATGACTGTGACTATACCGAAGACATGGAGGGGTTACAAGGCGGTATTCGACTCAACGGCTGGAACGTGGAGCTTCGAGAGCGATGCCACAGAGGGGCTGACATATACAGGACTCACACCTGTAGTCAATAAGATATACACTGCGGACACAACTATTCAGCTTGCTTATATCAAACTTGCAGGCATACTTAACGACGAAACAGTGAAGTTCCTTCTGTATCCGAAGTCCAGCGGAACACTTGAGGATATATCCGCAGGAGGCAATGGTGTAACGGTCACGAATACCGGAAGCGTTGCTGTTGAGAACAATAGAATAGTATTCGGCGAAGGTAAATCTCTTACTATTCCTGCTAACACCCTTCCGAATGATATCTTCGTTTCCGGCAGTCCCTTCATTATTGAGTTTCAGGGAATTGTTCCGACATACACAGGAGTTACATGTTGTCCGTGGGCTCGTAAAGAAGGTTCCATGTATTATGATCGCCTTGACATGTTCTTGAACACGATGGAAGGAAACTCGAATTACGGACAGATGACCATTGGCTACTGGACAAATAACGTAAACGTCCCTGTAGGTGCATTTACGGTAGGTGTGGAGCATGTCGTAGCGTTTGAGTATGACGGGAGTAATACCAGCCGTGTTTATCTTGATGGGGTGTTTCAATACAGCTTCACAGGAACAAGTTATCTTCCGTTCAGGACCTTGGATTTCTACATAGGTCACGATACAGATGAAATGGGAGGTTCAAACGCAAACCCATTCCAGGGAAACATGTCCTATTTCCGAATCAGAAATGTGGCTCCGTATCAGGGAGCGTCTTATATACCTGAATTTGTGTGATAACAAGCAAGGACTTAGATATGTATTAGGAATACTCGGACAGTGATATCGTACTATAGACACTCGTTGACTAGAGCACAAATCAGTAGCTCAGCATCCGCACTCCATATGTGACACGCACAGTGACGATCCAGCAACAGCAGCGCATTCCGCTGTATGTGAACGGTAAGCTGAAGTCCGCATAGGAGCTCGCACAGTTGAATATACATGTGAAGAGCTACACCAAGTTGTAGCGTTAGCAGATCTACTTCACCAACCTCTATGCACAGGATGCACAGGGCGACAAGGCTCTGCAGCTTCGTGTCAGACAGTACAAGGCATATCTCGATCAGCTCGGACTCTCCTACAGCGTCTCTCAGGATACAATTATGTCTGCAATCCAGCAGGCTTAGATGACAGACGCATAGAAGGCGACAATCGCCATGGAGATGAAGGCGATCTACGACGCCATTACAACCAATCTGTAGTTCTACGGATCTTAGACCCCGCACAAGGACACGTACAACTATATTGCGAAACTTATACAGTACCTTCCGGAGGTGACCGAATGAGTCTTCCGCAGTACATGATCACTGACCTGCCGCAGTATGTGCATATCACAGACAGGAGCAAGTTTCAGAACTCCATAGTATAGCCGGGCGCTGCACTTATATTCAGCTAGGACGGAGCATCTCTCACAGTCAAGCTTCCTTCAGGCATCTTTCAGAGTGTCTCAGGAGATATGAGCGATTCCACGTATCAGAATATCATGGGCATCATCGGAGACACATCCGCCGCCAGCAACAACGCACTTTGACGGGGTACATTTGTTAGTAGTTCTGATGCGCTCCACGCAGAGCGCACTGAATGTATCCACAAGCCAATGTAAAAACAGGAATACAACATGGCAGAAAAGAATGTACAGCTCAAGTGCGGTTAGGACTTGCTGTATCCGAAGACGAAGCTCGCTATGGTGGACGGGCTCATCGACCAGGAGACAGGAAAGATCGACACTGCGCTTCTCCCGAAGACAGGGATTGACATCAAGTACAACAACGGCATGATCTAGCAGGGAGTCACGTAGATCAACTTTGCAGGCACTGTTACAGTGTAGAAGACTGCGGACGGCGTTGTCAAAGCACGTATCGGATAGAACCAGAACAGCTCCAACTTCAACTCCAAGGACGGCGTCACTGACGGTACTGTATCGTACTCCGGCATCACTGCGAAGAGCATGATCATGACGACACCCGCCGATTAGACGTGGGGTATCGGAGACTGGGCTGCAGGTTCCACGCATTCCGGCTTCAACGCAACCACAGCTTCCTCTCAGAATGTCACTGTGACGACCGCCGGAAATATCCACTTCTAGTAGCAGAACAGCTCCTTCACTGCGCAGGTCATTGACTGGTCAGGTGTCGCAGCATAGACCACCTTCGCAGTTGCGTCCGACGGAACTGTTACGACCTCCGGCGACTCCGGCATCACATGCTCCATCTCCAGCTACGGCACAGAAACAAATGCGCCTGCAGCTGTGGGCAATATGGGCAAGCCGACGTTCACGTTCGACATGAAGCAGCTCCTTCCATAGGGCGGACGCTTCCACTTCAAGATCGTGCACAACAACGGAACCTAGGGCGCCTTCACGTGGGAGATGGAGTAGCTGTTCTACAACGCAGGCACTACGCCGACAGTTGCGACGCCTGCAATTGAGTTCGCTTCGTCCGATACGACTCAGGTATCCGGTGTCAGCTATATCAGCAGCGGTACGCTGAACGTCACGTCCACGCAGATCGCGAACCTCAACAAGCGCGCCGCAACGACAGGCAACAAGGTCGCAGTGTCCGGCTCCTACACGACGTACACATACAACGCGTCTCATCTGCAGGACTACACGTTGTAGTAGAACGACGTTACAGCGTTCGCTTCCACTGTCACTCTCGCAACAGGCAAGTCTCTTGCAGGCAACCTGTCTGTGAACATGAATGCGACCAACGCTTATGCGACCTCAGGAAATGTGTCCAGCAACACCATCGCATCTCTTATTGATACTCTTGCAGCAGGAACGACAGATGCCACGGCCAACGAGTCTTTCAAGACCTAGGCCTACAGGTTGAAAGCGGACTGTTCCACACCTTGGGACAGTACATAGAGCCTCGCAGCCAACGACGGTCTGCAGCAGATGCACAAGCAGCTCAAGTATCCGACGCAGAACTTCTCCTCGTACACTCCTGCAGGACCGGATTATTCCGGACTCACAGGGTTCAGGTACTACATCAGAAGCTTCACGTTTGTCGGTACCAAGTTCGGAGGCACGTTCACGTTCGGCAACCTTGCATAGAGCGATCTCGATGCGGCAAAGCTCACTATTGAAGTATCCAAAGACGGCTCTACATGGTACGACATCACCAAAACGTAGTCGTACGGAGGCATACGTGTGTTCGCAGATACAGTGAAGGCTCCGAAGCTGCAGTTCGCTTTCGCAGACGCCGCTTCCGACGTCATCTACCTCCGCATTGGAATGAATAATACATTCACCAAGGCACTCACAAGCCTTGCGTTTGCTTAAGGAGGTGCTTGAATGAGCTAGAAATTCGTTGCCAACCGCAACTACTTCCATACGTTCTCCAAGGTCGGCGTTCAGGAAGACATGTACGTCTTCCAGTCCAAGGTCAAGGGAGGACATACAGTCTCAGCGTAGGACGTCCGCGCATAGAATGATTTGCTTCCTGTCGGGGCTACATTCGATGCACTGAAAGCGCTGTACCAGGCGAACGCGAACGGTTAGCAAGCTGTGATGAAGATGTACTAGAAGTACTCTCTCAGCCGCATTGCAGACTCCAACGTGAACAACAAATACCAGGCATGGCAGATCATCGACAACGGTAAACCAGTGCAGGGCTTTATCGCTCCCACCGATGTGTTGGATGCTTCAGGCAATCCGGCTCTCGGCTATACTGCCAAGCTGTACAAGTAGGATGGCACTACACAGATTGCAGGAACAGACGGCAACTGGGTGTTCGACTACTACTCAGGACTTGTTCTGTTCGAGAAGGGCAAGGAACCGTAGTCTCTCGGATGGGGCATGGTGAAACTGTCCGCTTTCGCTTATATAGGAAAAACTATCAAGCAGCAAATTGACTCTATCACCTCTGTTGCAGGTGTTGTGTACTAGGTAATATAACAAAAAGGACCATATAATGGCTAATCTTAATGTCAGACTTAAAAATCAGACTGGTGATATTCTGTATCCGTAGACGCTCGCAGCGAACGTTCTGAACCTTGATACATTTATCCAGTCCCAGATCTCCTCTGCGGGTCTCCTGAGCCGCGAAATCGTCACTTCTCTTCCGATTGAAAACATCAGCGAAGCCAAGATCTACATGATCCTCAAGGATCCTGCGGGATCCGGTCAGAACGTGTACAATGAGTACATGTATATCAATGGCGCGTGGGAACTCATCGGAGATACCGCTGTCGACCTCACCGGATACGCGACCGAAGAGTACGTGACGAATGCAATCGCGAACAAGGCCGACAAGGCTACCACGCTTGCCGGTTACGGCATCACGGACGGTGCGACGAAGACTGAGCTGTCAGATGCTGTCAGCACGATCAACACGTCTCTCGACGGCAAGGCGGACAAGGCCACCACGCTGGCAGGATATGGAATCACGGACGCTGTTTCTGATTCCGAATTCGCCGCTGCGAAAACAGAACTGCAGAACAGCATCAACACCAAGGCTGATGCCTCTGCGGTCACGGCTCTTGAAGGTACCGTTGCAACCAAAGCGGATCAGGCGGATCTTGATGCTCTCAGCGACTCCGTCAGCGCTCTTAAGGAGACGGTCAATGGTCTTGTCTCCAGTCAGATTACGTACTAGGTGATTGCATAATCACTTCTCCCTTGAACTGACAACTAAGACTCAAGGGATTTCTTTCCTTGCGTCTTTTTATTAGGAGCAACAATGGCAGCGACCACTAAGAATGTATATTTGAAAAATGTAGCGGGTTAGACACTGTACCCGTATACTACCAATGTGCCGCATAAAGCTTAGTTCTCGTTTGCCGACGGCTAGCTTGCGCTTAACTTTGATAAAGTCAGAGACGGGCTCGGCCTTACAAGTGACAGTCTCAGTTTCAGTCTTCCCTATCAGACCTTTTCACAGGTAACCGACAACCAGGTCATACTCAGCGGACTGCCTGTAGGAATCAAGACGGAGCTCGGAAACTACTATCCTGTGTAGAAGAACTCTCTGCAGTTCACATAGACAGGAATCAGTCTGACAGTCACAAGATATCTCGCATACGACGGACTTGATACATTCTCAGGCACATGGACAGCTTACTTTGCCTGCGGTCGCGACGGCCTGCAGGGACCTAAGGGATAGACAGGTGCGACCGGTCCTGCCAATACACTTTCAATTGGAACAGTTTCTTCCGGTGACACAGCTTCAGCAACAATTACCGGTGACGCTCCCAACCAGGCACTCAATCTTGTGCTGCCTAAAGGATAGAAGGGAGAGACTGGAGCAGACGGCACCAGCGGCGCGGACGGCATAACACCGCACATAGATGACACCACAAAGCACTGGTTCATAGGTGATACAGACACAGGTATACTTGCTCAGGCCGATCTCGGAGAAGCCAGGAAACAGATCACAAGTGTCGATGCGCAGTTCAGAGCTTCAGTGAACAGTGCTCTTGCACCTGTAGCTATACTTACTGATCTTGGAAACTACTATCCGGTATAGAAGAACTCTGTTACTGTACAGGATAATACATATACAATTTAGGTTACCAGATACCTTGCGTACGATGGCGTCGACACTTTTACTGGTCCGTGGACAGTTTACTTCGCAGGCGGAGGTTAGACCGGACAACAGGGCATACAGGGCTAGCAAGGTCCTGCGGGCCCATCCAACACGCTCTCCATAGGTACGGTTACATCAGGCGACACAGCTTCGGCTACCATTACAGGTACGTCACCTTAGCAGGTACTGAACCTTGTGCTGCCGAAGGGGGATAAGGGAGATACAGGTCAAGCAGGTGCCGATGGAGCCTCAGCGTATCAGGTATGGATCAACAACGGTAACGCAGGCACACAAACAGACTTCCTCGACTCCCTTAAAGCTACAGGTTACAGACATCCGTTCACTGCTGCGGATATAACAAATGACACGCTCACCATAACGACAACAGGCACTCCTGTATCCATATCCGATCAGGACTCCATTACGTATCCTCTGCAGTTCGCTTCATACAGAGTGACAGGCACGCAGGTTACGATCGACATGGCTGTGAACTTGAGCGCAATAGGCAAGGGCATAAGCGGAACATGGTATGTCAACTTTGCTGCTGGCGGGCCTGGAGCATAGCCTTCCGGTACATATATTACAGAACAGACCGAAGCTTCATTCACACCGGCTGCAAATAATATTTATAAGCACACTATTGTGTCGGGTTAGAGCATCTCATTCGCGTCTGTCAATATGAGCGCAGGAAGATGTTCTACATTTGAGCTGTGGCTTATAATGGGATCTGCTGTCGTCAGCTTCTCTTTGCCTGATACGCTTACATGGGTAGGAGCTGCGCCCAGTTTCGACAGCGCCAATACGCTGTATGCACTTGTAGTAAGATGGGACGGATAGAGCTTTGTAGCCAATCTGGCATACACCAAGTCAGTCGCATAAGGAGGATGAATGTACGCTAAGATATAGAACGGCTCTGTGGTTTATCCTCCACAGAACGATGGAAACAGGTTCAATGTCAATACCTGTGTATAGTGGCTGCAATAGCACGGCTTCACTGACATGACGGCATAGCAACTGGCTCCTTATCTTGCACAGGAGACAGTGGATTATACAGCTTTTGACAACGCATGTCAGATGTTCCGGCAGGTATGCTACCAGATAGGCGGAGCTATAGGTAACGCATAGTTCAAAGGAGGCTTCGACTAGTACGCCTCTTTCATAGATTCACAGTACGCACAATAGAATCCGGCACAGGCTGCTTTATATGCGGCAATGTGGTCAGGCGCCAATTAGTACGCCAAGTACGAGGGCTCCAAGGTAGGTCTCGGGCAGCCTGACTGGTGGTACAGGTGCTGGAACATACAGAAGGAAGCATAATGCCTAGCACATAGAAAATATACACAGATGCGTAGATGGCTGTCGATCCGCCTGTCGGAACATTTACTGTATTTCATGGATACAACAATGGAATTGACAGTACTGACGGCGTAGGGCTGAGGATACTCAAAAGCGACGGCACTATATAGAAGGTCGACGACAATGATGCGTACCTGAAACTGTCAGGCGGGACGATGACTGGCGTTATCAACAGGAACGGAGTCCTTGCAAGGAATAATACAAGTGGCAGTAATATAGCGCTGTATGGTGGACTGACAAATTATAACACCGGAGGCTCTCTGTTTCTTTATGATAAAAGTACTTCAAATACTGGAGGCAACTTTGCATTATACGCAGGTGACGGCACAAACGTTGTAGGTCTTGTCGGCAAGCCCGATGGCACACTGACATGGGGCATCAAGAATATCGTTCGCTCTGTTGTATCTGCTTCCGGAACTGCCGATGCCAATGGCAACATAAGCCAGGGCACTATATTCACAGGATAGGTCATTCCATCCTCGGCAGATCTTAATACGTACACTACGCCGGGGTACTATTACAATCTTACCAATGCCTAGTGTCGGACTATATCACATCACCCGTCCCAGCTGGCAGGTGTACTGCATGTAGAGGGACACACCGGAAGCAACATCACAATACAGACGTGGACCGACTATACTGTTAATAATGCGCAGGGCTAGATATGGACACGCAGGTGCTACAACGACACCTGGTCCGTGTGGTACAGACTGCAGATGGAACCTCCTACTGTCGTATATGTGGGAGCCACAAGAAGTATCACAAGCATCTCTAAGCTGCAGCAGTACCTGAATGCCAGAGGCTCGCAGACCAGAACGATTACTGTGTCTTTTGACGACGGAACGTATGCCGGAACTCTTGGCTGTCTGCGTTGCACTGTTGTTCTGCAGAGTACTTCTGCCGATGCCAGCAAGGTGACACTTACAGGAGATATCACGTTCGGATATTCTGTGTTCAGCAGAGCACAAAATCTTACAATGACAGGCGGCGTCACTTTCCAGAACTGTCTGTGTGCATAGTGCATATCCTGCAGGCTGACAGGACCCCGCAGAACAGCAATCTCTGTTATCAGCTGCGGGTCAGCCGTAATCAACTCGGTTACTGCAACAAGGTCAAGCGCTGCAGGGGACGTAATCAATGTCGCATATACACCTAAAGTCAATATCTATAACAGCTCCGCTACAGGCTACAGCACATCCAGTGGCGCCTGCATCGTTGTAGTAAGCTGCGATATGTGTACCATAACAGGCACTCTCACGTGCAGCACAGGCGCGTATGCACTGTATATGCAGAACAGCTTTGTGGAGTTCAATTCAGCGGCGTCTGTGACATGGAACAACATAAGCACCACGTAGCTGTAGGGCAATTTCCGCAATCTGTGCGTGGCTTACAGCGGCACCACATTCAACAGAACAGGTACGACGGCCGCCAATAAGTGTGTCCCGGCCAACAAGGTGAACGGAAACAGTAACAGCCTTAATGTTTTGCCTGACAACTACTGAGAAGGACAAGGAGACGCCCCATGAAATACGTAGTTTCAAATACTGACAATATCATCATAGCGACACACGACGATAATCAGAATGTCGAGAACCTGTACAATAACTGCACAGTGTACAAATCGACTGAGCACTATGAGCTTGGCGATACGTTCGTGATTCCTCCTGCCACATATCAGGAACTAACGGAATTCCTGTATCAGGAAAAATGCAAGGTTGCATATGGTGGAGTCACTGTCGTCAGAGATTCTCAGCACTATACGTTCGAAACCACGCAGGATTCCATTACGATGTGCAACAGCCTTGCTCTGGCTATTGCATCGCAACCGGACACATACACTATATACTGGAAGTGCTGGTGCGACGGTATGCCCAAGATGCTGTAGCTTACGAAAGTACAGTTCAATGCGATCTTTGCATTCGGCATACAGATGATCAACTAGGCGTTCGCTGTGTAGGGCACGCTCAATGCGACAGTACAGAGCATGCTCTCATAGCAGCTGCAGGATCAGGAATACATATCACAGTTCAAGCAGCAGGCGGAAGAAGCTTTCTCAGCAGTCAATACTGTGTTTAACATTACATAGGCGTCGGACTCTTCTTTGCCTGAAGCACAGTGACGCTAGAATAAAGACGAAGGAAGATCAGATTCACATTCTTGCATCATCCTTCACCTCCTTGTGTTTCCCGGTATGAGCTCACCTCTCACGCCGGGATTTTTATTTCGCAATCTGTGTGCTGTATATGTCGTACTGTTCCTGTGTGATCTTTCCCTGCTGCAGCTGCTATGTCAGCCACTTCTAGTCCTGAGCATAGTTGTACTTTGAAGTGTCCATGCAGCCAGCACCAAAGTACAACGCACAGCCAAGCAGCACAGTAATAAGTAACTTTCTCATTATGCCTCCAATATCTTCTTTGTCTGCGAGTATGCTTCTTCTCTCATCCCGAAACCATCCGACCACTTGAGCAGGTTTCCATTATAGTTCTGAGAAGGCCTTATAAGATGCACATTGGGAAGCTCCAGATACCCTGACTCTTTGAGCTGCATCATCTAGCGGTCCATCACAGCGTTGAGAAGCTAAATCAGTCCTGTTATGCCCTGCACCTGCCCATCGTACTTTGTAGGAGGTGTCAGCACCACGTACACATCGTCGTACTTCGCTGTCTACTTCACTGAAGGTAATGGTATATTGTTGAGCACACCTCCGTCGCCGTACAGATGTTCACCTACTTTAACAGGCATGAACAGAAACGGAATACTTGTAGCTGCAAGCACCCACGAAGGCGTGGCAGCCTTCATGTGACTCGTATAGTCATCAAGTCTGGTGACAGATACCTGCACACGGTCCATTGCACTGGCTGTCATGTTCTGCAGAAGGAAGCTTGCGAGTCCGGTATTGTCGATGATGTAGTTGCTCTTGCTGTATGTGCTCTTGACAGCCTGCACAGGTGCAAGCTGCATCCACTAAGAGATGCTCTTGTTTTCCATGAGGTCTGTGAACCATGTACTGTCATGTCCGCTGTAGTACAGACCGCTGAACAGTGCACCACCTGAAGATGCAAGAACCTTGTCTGGAACAGCTCCGTGCTGCTAGAAAGCTCTGTATACTCCTGTGAGTATCTACGGAGACATTACACCGCCTCCCTGAGCAACAAGCAGCGTGTTGTCCAAGTACTTTATGCCGTTGGAAATAGAGTCTGACATTTACGTGCTCCTTATTTTTAGACTATAAGGAAACCAGCGTCTGTCTATAAGGATATATATGTTTACCGTACTTCAACTTAAGCACAGCCAGCCTCTGAATCAGGCGTGCCAGCAGTATATAAGAGAAGTTCTCAATAAATTTTCATTAACAACGGATGGCCTGTGGCTGCGTACGTTAAAGCTCGATGAGGTGCAGTTCAAGTGGTGTCCGGCAATGCAGTAGTCGGACATTCTAGGAGCTTTCTGCCCTGTGAGCAGCGACACTGTATACATCCAGCCGCCTAAAATGCTTGTCTAGGGCACATAGAAAGTGCAGACATAGCTGCAGATTGACTGGCTGTAGAACATATTCTCAACAGTTGTGCATTAGCTGAGGCACATGTATCAGTGGCGGAAGAATAAGTTTTCCTATATGCTGGCTTCGCTTCCGCTTCTCAGACAGGTTACTCTGTAGAAAGACGCATAGCGCGCTCAGGTGTCCGCATAGCTGTTCGCATAGCGAGAAGCTGCAATACGCAACTAGAAGCGCAACATAGCCAAAGGCTGGATGCAGGAAGTTACAGCAGGGAGCGACTCAAATGCGTAATGTGATAATCGCCGTTATGTTGATATGTTCGGTTGTTTTCGGCGTAAGTTGTCAGTCGGTTACATAGCGTTAGTACTATGAACCTACACAGCAGGCAAGCTTCGTGGGAACAGACGGGCTCACAAGAGGCGCCGTCAAGAGCTAGAAGGGAAAGAACGGCATTCCCGATTTCTCGCAAAATAAAACTTTCAGTTTCAATCTGCTTAATTTGTAACAGGGAGCAACCATGGCGAAATACATTCAGCCGAAGCATAAGACAGACTTTTCCAATGCCTATGTGTAGCCAGGGAAAATGCTGCTTTTCGTATAGTCCGATTCATCTTAGGGATATGTACTTACAGGCAAGAATTCCGCAGGTCAGTTCGTTCGCATATCTGAGCAGAAGCAGGGCATAACATAGGAACAGGTACAGGCTATATCTCTCAGAAATGCTTTAGTGTTCGGTTAAGGAGCTTAGATGTATTAGAAGAGATATACAAGATCACTTGCAAACCCTTTCAGCACACGGTCCAACAGGTTCTTTCCAAAGACCATCAAGTAGTGCTTCGACTGGGCATAGTACATGCATGACAGATTTCCTGTCATAGGTACAGCAATCAACAAAGTCGTCAGGTACTTCGCTGCCGACATCACAGTAACCAGCAAACAGTCTCCCTCTTAGACTGACACAGACTCGCTCAAGCACACCTAGGAGCTGCTCAAGGACAGTTACAATCTGCTGTAGCTTCTGATACGCATTGGCTAGGAACTTGCCACAATGGGCAACGTGTTCGTATATGCGATGCCTGTGATCAACCGGACACTGTGCTGTCCTGAATGTCGTAAGTTCGTGGTAGCCATGGATAAAGTGGTACCGAAAGTAGACTTTCAGTGGGATGGATAGTGCAAAGGCGTATGCCCTTAGTGCCACAAGAAGGTCACATTCCTGATGGTCGACAAAATCACCAGCGACTAGCTCGGACGCAAGATCCGGTTCATGATCTACTCTCCGAGGGATATCCAGCTCAAATTCAACTAGCTTACAGGTTAGTACACATACCTGTACAAGATGCCTTCGCATATCAAGAATGCGATCATATAGGGTGATCCTGTATATCTCAGAACAACGCCAAAGGTGTTCCTGAAGGGCGCTTTCTCCTAGAAGTTCATATAGTTCCCTGTCGATAAGTTTCTGCATCTCAGGACAGACACGCTGTCTTCAATGGACAGGTTCTACAAGGGCTGGGGCACTCCTCTGTTCCTCAGCAGCTTCAACAACATTCTCAGACTGGCATATCTTGATAAGTTCAATTAGGCGGTTGCAACCGACTTCATTGCTCCTATAAGAATGATCAGTCCTCCGACACAGCAGCTTCTTGCCGGTCAGGACAATCTCCGGCAGCCTATCAGCGGTCACGCTGTCAAGAACTTCATCATGGAAGCCATTAAAGGGATCAGAGAGAACCCATCTCAGTGGGTTGTATCTCCGTTCCCGCTCAACTATCAGATGCTTGGCGGCTAGGCGAAGCAGCTTGCACCTGTGTAGCTGATGAAGTGGTACTAGGACAGAATTCTGTAGGATATGGCCATTCCTCTGTAGATCAGACAGACGACATTCCAGGCAGTAGCGCCATCTATGGGTCTCAGAATGTTTTAGCGGCAGTGGATACACTTCACTTCGCATCTTGATTACGGACTCAGGTGGCTTGTAGACAGAATCTGTTAGGTGCATATGCTCGATCAGGTATCGGTACGCCTTGACAAGACATCGTTCGTCTAGGATGATATGCACAAGCAGACCATCCTTAACATGATGGGCAGCGGAATTATTTCTACAGACACTGTTCTGAGTACTATAGGACTCGACTTCAAGGACTAGGTCAACAAGAAACTTGAAGAACAGAACTACGAAGCAGAAGAAGCCGCAAAGAGCCAGGCGAATCAGCAGCAGATGTAGATGACTGCTTCTGTATTGCCTCCTCCCGGATCATAGGGAATTGGAGCTGCACAGCTGAACATGTAGATGGTACAGCAGGCCAACATGCCGCAGCAGGGAGCATAGCAAGGCGCACCTATGCCAGCAGCTCCTGCAGGAGCAGGTATACCGCCGATGCCTTCAGGTTTGCAGAACAGTCAGTCTGCAGGTGTGTAGGCGCTGTTCCAGCAGGCACAGCAGATAGCTCAGCAGATATTCGACACAGGAGTTACGCAGGGTCCTGGTGCACGCAGAGCTGCTCTTGTGCAGCTTAAGCAGCAGAATCCTTAGCTCCATGCACAGGTTAAGCAGATACTGTTGAACATTGATCAGCAGACCGCCTCGCAGGCAGTAGCACAATCCAAGATGCCGCAATGAAGACGAAGATAAGACAGTACCTCGATAAAAGAGCTGCTTTTGACAGGGCGCTCGCCAAGTCCGCAGGCTGGTGGCAGGACCTGAAGAACTATGGACAGGCTGTAGGTCAGAACATGGCCGATGCCAACCAGTACTATAAGAATAACAGAGCTATAGACAGGCTGCAGCAGGGCAAAGGCAATTATGGTGCTTCCGACAGAAAAGCTCTTCTTGACGGCATGAAGCGCCGACAGCAGTTTATCAGAGACCGCTCCGGCATGTCCTTGAAAAGTCTTAATGCAGGCCAGGCGCTGAATACAGCAGGGACTACAGCTGCTGCGACTGCCGCTACTCTTGCAGGAGGAGAAGTTCTCGGGGCTGCTGCTACAGGTATCGCAACAGGTGCAAAAGCTGTCAGAGCTGCGCAGACAGCAGCTAAGGCAGCCAAAGATGCGCAGACAGCTGTCAATGCTGTCAAACCCGCAGGAACAGTCTCCCGTATGCTACGCACAGGTACAGGGACTTTTATCAAAGACTACCTG
>OHQM01000855.1_pt1 | contig 14587 bp, 8 predicted proteins | sample 1577941 | NCBI WGS metagenome assembly OHQM01 (sample SAMEA3879604, study PRJEB24766) | human gut metagenome | biome: human-associated habitat; feature: feces | place: USA | collected 1985/1987
TCATTATTTACATTCGGCACACAACTAATCATTTCACTGAATGAACCGCAATTCGTGTTCTTCTCCAAACGGTAATAACCCAAAATAATCTCATTATCATAAGCTCCTGCCTTTTGGAACATCTCGCCATAATTACTGCTCAATGCATATTTACCAGAATTAATAACTGCATTCGCTGATTCAATGCACATATCCAGATAAGACGCATCTTTCGTATAAGCATAAGCTTGGAGCGCTGCACGACAACGAAAAGCATAAGCTACATACTTATTGACGCGTCCTGAAGCCGATTCTTCAGGAAGTCCTTCAATACCAGCATTCATATCGTCAATTACCAGTTTATAACTTTCTGCTACATTAGCAGTCAGCGGAGTCTTAAAATCTTCTGTAGACTCGGGGGTCAACACCTTCATGATTGGGACAAAACGACCTTCCCAAAGCGTCTGATAAAAATTCACTAACGAACGGAGTAAATGACCTTCGGCAATCAATTCCGACTTTTGTGCCTCTGTAAGTGCAGTGGCAGCAGCAGCTTTTTCGATAATCAAATTACAATTCCTTAAATTAGCGAAATAGCCGAATCCCATATTCGTTGTCCGGTCCATCCCCACTTCAGTAGGAAAAGCATCCAGGTTTGTCAAATCGCTATGGATTCCATTCGGTGTATATGATTCCAGATAAGCATACTCTCCGGCATATAGGGCTACCGAGGATTTATACACCTCTGTCACAAAAGCATCGGCGGTTTCTTTGGAAGACCACACCAAATCCTCATCATACGATTCCATCGGTTTTGTATCCATCACATCACAAGAAGTAGCGAGAACTCCACCAGTGAAACACAGCAAACCATATTTTAAATATTTATTCATATCAGTTCTGTTTTTATTTTCAATTAAAATCCTATACCAAAGTTGATCGCGAACACGCGCTCATTTGGATAATCATAACGGTTGGCTGATCCGTTTTCAGGGTCTATTCCGTACTTTGTAGCCTCCGAAATAGTAAAAATATTTTGTCCGCTCAAAGCCACATTCAACCGAGTGATCCACGAGGTCTTCTTCAATAGTATACGCTTGAAATCGTATCCGACCTGAATGTCCCTCATTCGCAAATATCCTCCGTTAATCAACCAGAAATCACTTCCGACTGTATTATTAGAACCATTATTTCCGGTAGAAGACAACAAACGCGGAAATTTGGCATCAGTATTCTCCGGTGTCCAATAGTCCGTTTGAAACTCATAGGTAGGACTTGAACCGGTATTGGCATCACTCATCATCAGCACACTACCTAAATACATATCAAAACGGGTTGCCCCCTGAAAGAGGGTACTGAAAGAAAATCCTTTATAAGATAAATTGATGTTCAATCCATAGTTGGCACGCGGGAAACTACTTTTACCCAAACGATGCTGGTCGGCCCCATCAATAACGCCATCCCCATTAAAGTCATAATATTTAAGATCACCTGCCGTTAGCGAGTGGGAACCTGTACGTTGCACACTGTTATATACATCATTTGCATCCTTATAAAAGCCCATATTCTCATAATAGACACCGGCATATCCCCGTTGCTGGGTTGTACGCTTGTAAGGATTTTTCTTATTTTCAAGTGACTCAGACGGGTTGTTAGCCCATAACTCATCAAATTTTGTAAAATTAAAGGCTACATCATAATGGAAATCACCAATATCATCGCGCCAACCCAATTGAAACTCCACACCGGCACGACGATGTTCCCCATCTGTCGATATTTTAGGAAGCGATACACCCAACGGATCGGTATAACCAACATCCAATGCATCCGGTGCATATAAGAAACCTTTGGTTGCATAATAGAAATAGTCGAAAGAGCCGTACAATCTATTATTCAACGAACTAAAATCGAATCCGGCATCAAACTGATCAGTGGTAAACCAAGTCAAATCAGGAGAAGGCAAGCTCCCTTCCCAAAAACCGGGTACATACTCACCATTCATTACATACTCCTGGCCGCCTAATCCGTAAGATGTCAGATAGGCAAAACGTCCGATGTGATACGTATCCCCGTCATTTCCCCAGTTATCCAAACCCACTTGTCCGTAAGAGGCACGTATTTTCAACATATCGAAAATATGTTTTTCGCGTATGGTTTCCATGAAAGCTTCATCTGCCAGCGACCAACCGATCGAACCAGAGTAAAAAGTACCCCAACGATGATCTTTCGGAAAATTATCCGACCCGTCATAACGCATACTGGCTTCTACAAAATAACGGTTATCATAATTATACTTGACCTGTCCGACCCAACCGGCCCGGCCATTTTCCCATTCACCGCCGGAATTTTCCATCGTCGAAGAAGGTCCCGGGTTAATTTGATCAATCGGGAAATCATAATTCTTACGGACCAAGCCCATACTATGTCCAAAACCGCTTGTATATTCGTAACCTCCTAAGGCGCTTACCGAATGCTTGCCAAACGTACGGTTATATTCGGCAAAATACTGTAAGGTCCAGGAATTTCCCAATTCCCCATACTGGCTCAACTGTGGTTTTGAAGCATATGTAGGCTCTTGAGAATCCCATGCATACTGAGCTGCATCTTTTCTCCAGGACTTATTATCCTTTATATAATAGCGATAACTGCCCTTCGCCCGTAGTTTCAGGCCTTTTACCCAGGGAAGATCCCATTCAACCCCCAACAAGCCGTTGACTATATTCTCTTTTTCATCAATATAGCCACCGTCATCAGAAATTTCAGCGATCGGATTATCTGTATTATTATACACCAATCCATATTTATTCCGACCAATCTCCATCGGTGATTTATTCTGGACATGGGAGAATACGTTCCCGTATCCGCTGGATGTGGAAGTATACGGATGTGTTTTAAACTGCATGTAACCATCCAACTGTGCCGTTGTTTTCAGGCCAATGGATTTAAAAGTTGAAGTTTGAGTCAATTGAAAATTCGTCCGTTTCATATAATGCGAATCGCTCTTATACAGCGATTGCTGGTTAATATGACCTATAGAAGCATAATAAGTATTGCTCGCACCACCACCACTAATCGTAATATTATGTTTCTGTTGCGGAGCAAAATTCTTCATTACCTCTTTTTGCCAATCTGTATTAGGGTGTCCGTACGGATCCGAACCATCGGCAAACATGCGTAAATCGTCGTCATTGTAAGGAATGGTCACTCCGTCATTCGCTGCCGCCACATTACGATGTATAGCACGCTCATACGAATTCAATTTATCAGGCCATACATTCGGTTGAGACCAGCTTTGGTTGAAGTTATAATCAATCTGAGGTTTTCCTTCTTTTCCCTGCTTGGTCGTTACCTGCAAAATACCATTAGAAGCACGCGAACCGTACACAGCCGTAGCCGAGGCATCCTTTAAAATAGATAAATTCGCAATATTTTCGGGAGCTAAAGCAACAAAGTCTCCATAGTCCCGAATAACGCCATCAATAACAACGAGCGGAGTGCCACCACCGCGAATACTCACCGTACTCGTCTTATTAATACCACCACCGCTACCTTGTACAATCAAACCAGGTGAACGCCCAGCCAACCCCTGCGTGATATTTGTTACCGGAAGAGCAGCCATCTCTTCTGCATTTACTGTTGATACGGCTGCAATCATCGAACGTTTTGTTGTCGTACCATACCCCAGGACTATTACTTCGTCCAGCTTCTGAGTGTCTTCCTTCATAGATAAATTGACAGGACCGGCAGTCACCTTGTGCTCAATAGTGAGATACCCGACATAAGATATTACCAGAATATCTCCAGGCTTAGCCTCCAAAGAGAAATTCCCGTCCATGTCAGTTACAGTTCCGTTTGTAGTACCTTTAACATGAATACTGACACCAACCAATGGACCAAAATCATCTGAAACAGAACCCGAAACTTTCTGGGTTTGCTGCATTTCCACATACTTGGACTCCCGTACAGTCAACAAATCATTCGAATCAGCCGCAGCAAAAGCCGGCAAAACAAATGACAACAAACAAGCGACCTGTACTCCTTTCACAATTCTTTGCGGAATAGAAAATGACAGCGATTGAATTTGTACTGGCTTAATTTCCATCTACATTTTGATTTAGAGTTTTACATAATATTTCTATCTAATCCAAAACAGTACTTAATCAGCAACCTGTTTTTAGAATATTTTCATAATATCCCATAGTTCTCTCAGAACTATGTCGATAGAAACTTTCTTCAAATCGCTTATTTTGTAAAGGATCAGGAAATATCACAGAAAAAAGGGGGAAACATGTTGACTCCGCATCCAACTTTAATAGAACAAATTGAAAGCCTACGTGCATAATATCAATCATAATAACATGTAGGGATTTGTGTGAGATATAAAAAACGCATTTATCCTATTAAAATATCATTACTTAATTTACAATGACTTCATGCAATAAAACAATGGGGCTATGTAGAAGCAATCATACCGTACACAACTCAACAATATGTTATAAAATATATTTGTTAATCTTTTTTCAAAAAAAGACGCATAATATTAAAATATATTCTAATTTTGCACATGTATTAAACTTAGTTCTGAGAGAACTATGCTACCATGAAAAGTTTATCCAACCAATACACAGCGATCCGGTTCTTTCATAAACAAATCAATATATCCTCCAAAAATTCAAAATCAATAAAAGAAGAATACTCTTTTAAGTCAACACACAAACATCCTATTTATCAAACAACTATCAGACATCAATCTGTCAATTAGCCTACCAATCCACCTTTTCGTTAACAAATAGACAATAATCGTTGACTCTATATCCTCATTAGTATCCTATTAGTAAAAAAATACATCCCGAACAAAATGTTTCAATTCCCTTATGTATTTTGTTGCCGATAGCTATACGTAAGCTTATCGACAATTATAGGTAATCTTGTCGATATTTATCAGTAAGTCTACGCATAGCTATCGGCAATAAAATACATAAGGAACTCAATCGGAAAAGATCACTATGAACAGGCAACAACAAGGCAGGGAAAAGAAGAAAACAGAAAGAAAAAGCCTGCCCCGAATAAACGGAACAGGCCTTTCACCTCTTATAATAAGTTGTTCTTATTTGCTACAGGAGCAACGCGGCTTCAATTGTTTGAAGAAATCGTTGCCTTTATCGTCCACCAGAATGAAAGCAGGGAAATTTTCTACTTCGATCTTCCAGATTGCTTCCATACCCAGTTCCGGATATTCCAGACATTCTACTTTCTTGATGCTTTCCTGTGCCAGGATAGCAGCCGGACCACCGATACTTCCCAGATAGAAACCGCCATGCTTCTTACAAGCATCTGTTACCTGCTGGCTACGGTTACCTTTGGCAATCATAATCATGCTACCGCCATTGTCCTGGAACAGATCGACATAGGAATCCATACGGCCGGCTGTTGTCGGACCGAATGAACCGGAAGCCATTCCGGCCGGAGTCTTGGCAGGACCTGCATAATAAATAGGATGATCCTTGATATACTGAGGCAGACCTTCGCCTTTATCGATACGTTCTTTCAGTTTTGCATGGGCGATATCACGACCAACTACGATCGTTCCGCTCAGAGAAAGACGGGTGGATACCGGATATTTAGTCAGTTCTTTCAGAATATCGGCCATTGGCTGGTTCAGGTTGATCTTTACAGCATCACCTTCGCCGGCATTACGCAACTCTTCAGGAATCAGGCGACCTGGATTAGAATCCATCTTTTCAATCCAGATACCATCCTTATTGATCTTACATTTGATATTACGGTCAGCAGAGCAGGAAACTCCCATACCTACCGGACAGGAAGCACCGTGACGCGGCAGACGAACGATACGTACGTCGTGTGCATAATATTTACCACCGAACTGAGCACCCAAACCAATGTTGTGAGCCGCTTCCAAAACTTCTTTTTCCAGTTCGACATCACGGAAAGCACGGCCATACTCGTTACCGCTTGTAGGCAGGTTGTCATAATAATGAGTAGAAGCCAGCTTCACGGTCAGCAGGTTCTTTTCTGCTGAAGTACCGCCGATAACGAATGCAATATGGTAAGGAGGACAGGCAGCTGTACCTAATGTTTTCATTTTTTCAACCAGGAACGGAACCAATGTTGCCGGATTCAGGATCGCTTTTGTTTCCTGGAACAGATAAGTCTTGTTGGCAGAACCACCACCTTTCGCTACACAAAGGAATTTATATTCCATACCTTCGGTTGCTTCGATGTCGATCTGTGCAGGCAGGTTACATTTTGTATTCACCTCGTCGTACATATTCAACGGTGCATTCTGTGAATAACGCAGGTTTTCTTCCGTATATGTTTTGTAAACACCCAGAGAAAGCGCTTCTTCATCACAATAGCCGGTCCATATATGCTGGCCTTTTTCACCGTGGATGATAGCCGTACCTGTATCCTGGCAGAAAGGAAGCTGGCCTTTAGCTGAAACTTCGGCGTTACGAAGGAAAGTCAATGCAACGAATTTGTCATTGTCGCTTGCTTCCGGATCGCTCAGGATTTTAGCAACCTGTTCGTTGTGGGCCGGACGAAGCATAAAAGCCACATCCCGGAAAGCAGCATTAGCCATCGCTGTTAATCCTTCTTTTGCAATCTTCAGAATCGGTTGTCCTTCAAACTCGGATACCGACACATAATCTTTTGTAAGCAGATAATACTCTGTTGTATCCGGTCCCAGTGGAAACGGTTCCTGATACTTGAAAGGAGGTGTTGCCATATCTTTATTATTTAATTATGTAATATTGGTTTTACAATTTCAGAATCATTCTTTTTCGCTTGGCAAACTTAGACAAAAATCACGAAATACGGGAGTGGTTTCACAAATTTGTTCGCAGTACAGAAAGAATTAATTAAAAGAAAAACATATATTTGCATGAATATGAAAAAGCTAGTCACTCTTTTTTTCCTCTGCCTGTTGGTATCCGCCCATTTAACAGGACAGATCAGTCACGGAGGCAGACCACTTCCGATGACGATACTCAGCACCCGCTCAGGAAGCCTGTTTCAAGAAATGCCTGCTTTTGACATCGCTGAACAATTACGAATCGACTCACTCAACGAAAGCGATTTGCGCAGCAGTTTTCATTTTGCCTACAAATTCATGACCGATTTTACTCCGGATAACTCGGGCAGCTGGTTTACACAAGCCGACGGCACCCGCGTATGGCGACTGGGCATTCGATCGGCCGGTGCCTATTCGATCAATGTATTGTTTTCTGAATACGAAATTCCGGAAGGAGCCCAGCTCTTCCTGTACAATCCGGACCAGACACATATATTAGGAGCATTCAACCATTTGAACAACTCCGAACTGGGCATACTTCCCGTCTCTCCGGTACAAGGTGATGAATTAGTTATCGAATATCAGGAACCGGCTAATGTTCAGTTTCATGGCAAGCTAAAAGTGGGTGAAGTAAACCATGACTATCGTAATATCAGAGGATACGAACCGCAAGAATATAGCAGGACGTATCTCGGATGCATAAAAACCCTGGCCTGCCTGCAAGAAAGTACGGATAAATATAATGAGATAGGCCGAAGTGTCGTCCTGCTCATTATCAATGGGACTGATTTTTGTACCGGTACATTAATTAATAATACATCAAACGACGGTACACCTTACCTGTTAACAGCATCCCATTGTTTGAACAAGCAGTTCAGCATCGAGAATCCGGACTATGAAATGATTGCAGGCAATATCGTCACCTATTTCAATTATGAAAGTCCTCTATGCGACCCGGTTATGAGAGGTACCGAAGAAATGTCGATGGCTTCCACCCGCTTCAAAGCGACCAACGAACAGACCGACATGGCCTTACTGCAACTGATGGAAACACCACCGGCTTACTATCAGCCATATTATGCCGGTTGGAATGCCAAAGACCAGGGTACTGCCCCATACGTGGGAATCCATCATCCGGAGGGCACCGTAAAGCGACTTAACACGACAGAAGAAGTCGAATTAACGACATTCAACTCTCTGGTAGGAAACTTTATAAAAAACGGGCACTGGCACATAAAGGAATGGTCGGACGGAAGCACGGCAGGAGGCTCTTCCGGTTCCGGGTTATTTGACAGCAACGGCTTAGTTATCGGAGGTCTGTCCGGAGGAGAGTCCGACTGTCCCCGTCCTTATAACGATTTCTATTTCGCCCTAAGCCAAAACTGGGAAATATCTCCGGATGCCGACAAACAATTAAAAATATGGCTCGACCCGGCAGGAACAAACTCCGAACGGATCTGCAAGGGACTTGATCCTTACAGTGCGACCCCATGCCTGCGCCTGAGCAATATAAAGGAAAGCGGAAAAGCCAACACAATAGAATCAACACCTCTCCCCTCTCCCGGTACAGGCCCGGCTTTCGGCAACAATTCACTGGGAATGAACGAATTTGCCGAAGCCTATAAAATAACGGGCAACGCTAAAATATACGGCACATACATCGTAAATCCGGCTATAAGCAAGATGAGTGACCTTGAAGTAGAAATCACCGTCTACAATGGCTCGGATAAACCGGAAACACTGTTATACAGCGAGTCATTCAGCCCCTCATTCGTAACGCTCAATGACAAAAGTGCTTTTATCGATTCTACCAAGCCGATGAACCGCGACCAGGAATCATTTATAACCTTCAAAGAGCCAATCGATGTGTCCGGCAATTTCTTCATCGGATACAAGATCAAATCGGCTGCCGGCAATATCTTTTTTTCGGCATTCAATCTCCCGAAAGGAGAAACAAGTAAAAATACCGTATGGATCAATTATAAAGGTCAATGGATAGAAGCTACCAGCCATCCGGCTTCCCCGATGAGTACTTCCTTATTCATCGACCCGGTCATCCAGTACAATACGGCATCGGCTAACACTTCCATTAACGAAAGTAATCCAATCCGCATATTTGTGGAAACAGCTTCCAAAGCAATTCATGTCCTGCTACCGGAAACAATCCGTCAGGCACGGTATTCAGTGCTGTCGATGGAGGGAAAAACTTTACAGAACGGCACTGTTCATTCGGGACAAAACATCATCACCGCCACCACAGCCACGTCAGGTATCTATCTGGTACAGATCAGCTACGGAAACGAATGTTTTACTCAAAAGATTTTATTTTAATCAAAAATACACAATAAGAAAGCACTTGGCAGAGCCCGATAAGATAAAGAGATGAAAACAATACATTACAAATTAACTAAATTAGTACTGGATGGAAATGATTAAAGCGTCCATAAATCCTGTCATTTATACTCTTTTTAGCAAAAAAAGAAGACCGGATTCATTAATAAGTATTAATTAGAGAGATTTTATCGTATCTTTGCTATTCATAACAAAAAAATGCTTTAGTTTTGCACTTTGATGGCTAAGGGACAATTGAAAGTGAATATATAAACATAGTAACATTTTAAACTTACATCAAATTATGAACAAAAAGTTTTTATTGTCATTCTTTGTAATGGCAGCAATCTTAACCCTTTCTTCTTGTTCAAACAAGTTGAAACCGCTAGCTGAAGAGTACATCAAAGCTGAGCCGCAGCCGCTTGAGGCTATCGGAGGCAAAGTACCCGTGACTATCAACGCGACTTTCCCTGCAAAATGGTTCAACAAGAAAGCCGTTGTAACTGTAACTCCGGTTCTCCGCTATGCCGGTGGTGAAGCATGGGGAACATCTTACACTTATCAAGGTGAAAAAGTAAAAGGTAACAATCAGGTTATCGCTCAAAAAGAAGGTGGTAACGTGACAATGAAATCTTCTTTCACTTACAAACCTGAAATGAAGAAATCTGAACTGTACCTGACTTTCGACGCAAAGATCAAGAACAAAACAGTTAAATTACCGGACGTAAAAATCGGTGAAGGCGTAATCGCAACTTCTGAATTGGCTGATGCTGCTACTGCAACTGCTGCTATCGCTGCTGACAAAGCTATGGCTAAAGAAGCTGCTATCGACCTGGAATTTGCAAAATATGCAACTAACAGCGATTTCGCTAGCTTGGTTAAGTAATTAGTATATTACACAATCCTATAATAGAAGCTGCCTCCGTAAAAAGAGGCGGCTTTTTTATTTCTACCAAAATCATAAGGAGATAACAATTTATTCATTTTTAGCCGTTTAATATTGCAATTTCAGTATTATTTTCCTATTCTTGCATATGCTAAGCTTAATCATAATATTATGAGTAGATTCATTATTATACTATTATTGGCTATTATCTCCGGAAGTAATAAGTTGGCTGCACAAATCGACAGTGCACAATTCTTATTGCGTAACTTTGAAAACGGATATGTTTATTACAAAGATGGCCGGACATTCAATGTGCCGCTAAACTATAGCCTGCTCATCAAAAAGTTCCTTTTTCAGGACCAGCACGACAATAACAATATCAAAGAATTCTCTGAACCGGAGATGGTGGCAACCATCAAGATAGGCGAAAGAATCTTTCTTCCAACGAAAGACGGGGCAACCGAAGTGCTGCAAAAAGATCCTCCTATTTTCGTCCAGTACAGAGGTGCATTAAAATGGGAAGGCAAACAGGTCGGTTACGGAGGGCGCTCGGAAACATCAGCGGTCGACTCCTATTCCTCTTTCCAGTCAGGAAACACTACCCATAAGCTGGAAACAGAAAAGCTGATTCTCAGTCGTATCGACAAAATATTCAGGATAGAACGTAACGGAAAACAATTCCGTTTCCTCAATGAAAAGCAATTCCTCAAAGCATTCCCCGACCATAAAGAGGAACTAAAGAAATATGCCGATGACAATAAAACGGATTTCAACGAGATTGAAGACGTACTGCAGATTTACAATCATGCAGTAACTTTATAAAAAAACCGGATACACAAATGCATATCCGGTTTCCCATTATATATTTCAACAGGTTTATCTACCCTGACGTTTGCGTTCGGTCTCATCCAGGATGACTTTACGCATACGCATATAGTTCGGTGTGATCTCCACATATTCGTCAGCCTTGATATATTCCAAAGCATCTTCCAGACTGAATACGACAGGAGGAGCCAATGATACTTTATCGTCAGAACCTGAAGCACGCATGTTCGTCAATTTCTTCGACTTCGTTACGTTTACAACCAGGTCGCCTTCTTTCGTGTGTTCACCAACTACCTGTCCGGCATATACTTCTTCCTGCGGAGCAATGAAGAAACGTCCGCGTGACTGCAAGTTGTTCAGGGCATAAGCGAAAGCTGTTCCCGTTTCCATTGCAATGATGGAACCGTTGTTACGGCGTTCGATATCTCCCTTCCACGGCTGATATTCCAGAAAGCGGTGAGCCATAATCGCTTCACCGGCAGAAGCTGTCAGAACGGCATTGTTCAGACCGATGATACCACGTGAAGGTATATTGAATTCAAGATGCATACGGTCGTTCTTGCTTTCCATCATTGTCATCTCACCTTTGCGCTTTGTCACCATATCGATGATACGACTGGAAGACTCTTCCGGGAGATTGATAGTAAGCTGTTCAACCGGTTCGCATTTTACACCGTCAATTTCTTTAATGATTACCTGCGGCTGACCGACCTGCAATTCGTATCCTTCACGACGCATCGTTTCAATCAACACAGACAAGTGGAGCACGCCACGGCCATATACCAACCATGAATCGGCTGAATCAGTAGGAACCACACGCAAAGCCAGGTTCTTGTCCAACTCTTTCTGAAGACGTTCAAAGATATGGCGCGATGTAACGAACTTACCATCTTTTCCGAAGAACGGAGAGTTGTTGATGGTAAAGAGCATAGACATCGTCGGCTCATCGATTGCAATCGTAGGCAGCGGTTCCGGCTCATTGATGTCGGCAATAGTCTCGCCAATCTCGAAACCATCGATACCAATCACGGCACAGATATCGCCAGACTTAACTGAGTCTACTTTCGTACGGCCCAAACCTTCAAAGATATCCAATTCCTTAATTTTCGATTTCACCATCGAACCATCACGTTTGCACAACATAACATCCTGGCCTTCGCGCAACTCACCACGATGAACGCGGCCTACAGCGATACGGCCTACATATTTGGAGAAGTCCAGCGATGTAATCAACATCTGGGGAGTTCCTTCCAATACCTCCGGTTCCGGAATATATTTGATGATAGCATCCAGCAATGCATAGATATCTTCGGCCGGCTTCTGCCAGTCTTCAGACATCCACCCCTGTTTAGCGGAACCGTAGATTGTCGGGAAATCCAACTGTTCTTCGGTTGCATCCAAGCTGAACATCAGGTCGAACACCATTTCCTGCACTTCCGACGGACGGCAGTTCGGCTTGTCTACCTTATTAATAACTACGATAGGTTTTAATCCTAATTGAATTGCTTTTTGCAACACGAAACGTGTCTGAGGCATCGGGCCTTCAAAAGCATCTACCAACAGCAGGCAACCGTCGGCCATGTTCAATACACGTTCTACTTCACCACCGAAGTCGGCGTGACCCGGGGTATCAATAATATTGATTTTGCAATCCTTATAATTAATAGATACATTCTTAGCTAGAATAGTGATACCTCGTTCACGTTCCAGGTCATTGTTATCCAGGAACTGGTCCGGCTCTGCCTGTCCTTCACGGAAAAGCTTACCGGCTAATAACATCTTATCCACGAGCGTCGTTTTGCCGTGGTCTACGTGCGCGATAATCGCGATGTTTCTGATTTTTTGCATCGAAGACTAATTTATTGGCTGCAAAAATACGATATTTTTACGATATATATATGACATTCATGCTTCAAAACACAAAAAAGATAGTAGAATCTATTGCAAATCAAAAAGGAATGTCTACCTTTGCGACCGCTTAGATAACATAGTATTAATTTATTAAAGTAAAAAGAATCATGTATTTAGATTCAGCAAAGAAAAAAGAATTATTCGAAAAGTATGGCAAATCAGCTGCCGACACAGGTTCTGCAGAAAGCCAAATCGCACTGTTTACAGTTCGTATTGCACATTTAACAGAACACTTGAAAGCTAATCACAAAGATTACAGCACTGAAAGAGCTCTGAAAATGTTGGTTGGTAAACGTCGTCGTTTACTGGATTATCTGATTAAAGTTGATATCGAAAGATACCGTGCTATCATCAAAGAACTTGGTATCAGAAAATAAGAAACTACTTCGCAGGAAGTTACAAAAGGGCAACTCTCACAAGGGTTGTCCTTTTTTTCTTTCAGTAAATTACATGGTAAAATAAAATATTAATGTAAATTTGCGGCGTTCAGTTACAAATTAAAAGATAATCTAAAAATAAACATACTTATGGGAAACAACAAAATCATCGGAGCCAAAATTAAAAGTATCCGTGAATCAAAACAACTCACTGTTGAGGAAGTTGCCGAACGTTCCGGCCTGAGCACAGAACAAATCGAACGTATAGAAGGTAATGTAGATTTTCCTTCACTGGCACCTCTTATCAAAATAGCACGGGTACTCGGTGTCCGCCTGGGTACATTCCTTGACGACCAATCCGAACTAGGTCCGGTTATCTGCCGCAAAAAAGACAGTAATGACTCCAATAGCATCGGTTTTACCAACAATTCGATGGAGAACCGGAAACATATGGAATACCATTCACTGTCGCAGGATAAATCAGGCCGCCATATGGAACCGTTCCTGATCGATGTTTCCCCTTCGAAAGATGGCGTTGATTTTATTCTTTCCACACATGAAGGTGAAGAATTCATTTATGTGCTGGAAGGCGTACTTGAAATAAACTACGGAAAGAATACCTATATATTGGAAGAAGGCGACAGCATCTATTATGATTCGATTGTTGCTCACCACGTTCATGCAGCCGCCGAAAGCACGGCTAAAATCCTTGGAGTTGTTTATACCCCCTATTAATGTTAAAGAAAAGATATGGAATTACAACTGCAAGATAAGACATTAGGCCAATGGCTGGAACATTGGGCCGAAACGACGCCGGACAAGGAATACCTGGTTTATTCCGACCGCGACCTGCGTTTTACATGGAAAGAATTCAACGAACGTGTCGATCGGATGGCAAAAGGTATGCTCTCTATCGGTATCGAACACGGCACCCATGTCGGTATCTGGGCAACGAATGTACCCGACTGGCTGACATTTCTTTATGCTGCCGCCAAAATCGGAGCCGTAGCCGTTACCGTCAACACGAACTATAAACAGAACGAGTTGGAGTTTCTAGTAGAGAATGCCGATATCCACACCATGTGTATCACCGAAGGCGTATTTGACGGCAGTTACATCGATATGATGTACACCATGCTTCCCGAACTAAAGGAATCGCAACGCGGCTATCTGAAAAGCAAACGCTTCCCGAGACTGAAAAATGTCGTTTATATCGGCCAGGAGAAATATCGCGGTATGTATAACACGCCGGAGTTGTTATTGCTGGGCGAAAATATAGAAGACGACAAACTGGAAGCCGCTAAAAAGCTCGTTGACTGCCACGATGTTGTCAATATGCAATATACCTCCGGCACGACAGGCTTCCCGAAAGGGGTTATGTTGACACACCATAATATTGCGAACAACGGTTTGCTGACCGGCGAGCATATGAAATTCACCGCTGACGACAAGCTCTGTTGTTGC
>OHQM01000869.1_pt1 | contig 14454 bp, 9 predicted proteins | sample 1577941 | NCBI WGS metagenome assembly OHQM01 (sample SAMEA3879604, study PRJEB24766) | human gut metagenome | biome: human-associated habitat; feature: feces | place: USA | collected 1985/1987
TAGTCCTTATTTGTGGGCTACTTATTCCGAAGCTTGCTTTATTAAAGCTGAAGTCCTCTTCAAGCAGGGCAAAAAAGCGGAAGCTTTCAATGCCTATAAAGACGGCATTAAAGCCAATATAGATGAACTGAATAAGATGTTAACGATATGGACCGGTGACGCAGCTTATGCTGACTGTCCTTCAATGGGACAAATGGAACAGGCCAAGATAGACGAATTTCTAAATGGGGCTATCGGTACTGCATTAGACATTACATTGGAGAAGATTATGAGTCAGAAGTTTATTGCAATGCTTTACTCAACTGTGAATTGGAACGATATGCGTCGTCATGATTATAAGAATTATATGGGATGGCAAATGCCTTATGAATATTCTGTAAATGCAGCTTCACTGAAGGCTATTCCACAAGGTAAACAATGGCGGCGCATAAAGCAGTGTTCTCATGAAATCAATTATAATGCGGATCAGCTTAGAGCTATTCAACCCAACTATAATGATGATGACATCTGGACATATCCTGTATGGTGGGATTCAGCCGATTGAAAGTAATTTGTTTAATATGAAATAAGATATAGTGGAGACTTTTACCGTCTTCATTCATAAATGATGATTGGGGCAGCCGGTTCGTGAGAATCGGCTGCTTTTTGGGATATTAGTCTATAAAATTCCATAGTTTATAGAACGTTAATTTAAATATCTTAAAATATTGGGAATCTATATATTTCATTGATTATCTTTGCGCTCGGAAACAGAAATATGATTTTCTTTGAAGTTTCATAGAGATTTAATAAGATATTGAAGACTGTAACGGTCTTCATTCATAGATGATGATTGGGACAGTCGGTTCGTGAGAATCGGCTGTTTTTTGTTTCTGTTTGTTTGCATATCAACGGATGTAATGTTACTTTTGCCGAACGAGGTCAGGTGGCCTCGTTATTAACCTCTGAATAGCAATGGCACAAAGCAAGAAATTTATCTCTCCGGGAGCATGGTTTTCCATGCTGTATCCCGCGGACTGGAATGAGTTTGAAGATGGGGAAGGCTCTTTTCTCTTCTATAATCCAAGTGAGTGGACTGGAAATTTTCGTATCTCTGCATATAAAGGTAACGCTATGTATGGTCGGGAAGTTACCCGTCAGGAACTGAAAGACAATCCTTCGGCAGTCTCCGTTAAAATAGGAAGTTTGGCATGTGCTTACAGTAAGGAGATGTTTGAAGAAGAAGGGGCTTATTATACTTCTCATCTTTGGATTACCGGTGTGGATGATGTTGCCTTTGAATGTTCCTTTACGGTAAGTAAGGGAGCATCCGTGGCAGAGGCCGAAGCTGTTATCGCCTCATTGGAAATACGTAAAGAAGGAGTGAAATATCCGGCAGAGCTTATACCTGTCCGCCTGTCCGAAATCTACCAGATTAATGAGGCTTTTGAGTGGGTGACCACTACTGTAAAAGAACAACTGAAAAAAGATTTCCAGGGTATGGAAGAAGATTTGGACAGCATGCAACAGGTCATTGATAGTGGAACTATCGGTCCGAAGAAGAAAGAAGCATGGCTTTCCTTCGGTATTGCCATCTGTGTGATTCTTGCCAATGAAGTAGATGGGTTAGAATGGATGACCCTGATAGATGGTAATCGTGAAGTTCCTGTATTGCAGAACCTTACTACCGGAGAATGGATTGACCCCATGAAATTAGTGTGGAGCAAAGTGAAGGCAGGGGAATCTTGTAATCTGGCAGAAACCTACAAATCCTTACTCTGATCATTTGCTGACCAACCATAAATTATAAATCATAAATCTTAAACTGTGATTAGTTATCTTCAGATAGAAAATTTGACCAAGTCATTCGGTGATTTGGTATTGCTTGAGAATATTTCGCTCGGTGTGGCCGAAGGGCAACGTATCGGACTAATTGCCAAAAACGGCAGTGGTAAAACTACTTTGTTGAATATTATTGCCGGCAAAGAAGGGTATGACAGTGGAACCGTTTCTTTTCGTCGTGACCTTAGAGTCGGATATTTGGAACAAGACCCGCAATATCCGGAAAACCTGACTGTATTGGAAGCCTGTTTTCATCATGGCAACAGTACTGTAGAACTGATTAAGGAATACGAACGTTGCATGGAGACGGAAGGGCATCCGGGACTCGATGAAATCCTGATACGCATGGACCATGAAAAAGCATGGGATTATGAGCAGAAGGCCAAGCAAATTCTTTCCCAGTTGAAGATAAGAAACTTCGATCAGCAAGTAAAGCATCTTTCCGGTGGGCAGTTGAAGCGCGTGGCGCTTGCCAATACCCTTATCACTGAGCCTGACCTGCTGATTCTGGATGAGCCGACCAACCATCTCGATCTTGATATGACTGAATGGTTGGAAGATTACCTGCGCCGCACAAACCTCAGTCTGCTCATGGTGACGCACGACCGTTACTTCCTCGACCGTGTCTGTACTGAAATCATTGAAATAGACAATCGTCAGATCTATCAATATAAAGGAAATTATAGCTATTACCTGGAGAAACGTCAAGAGCGTATCGATGCAACGAATGTTGAAATAACCCGTGCCAACAATCTGTATCGCACAGAGTTGGAATGGATGCGTCGTATGCCACAAGCCCGCGGGCATAAAGCGCGTTATCGCGAAGAGGCTTTCTATGAACTGGAGAAAGTAGCTAAACAACGGTTTAATAACGACAATGTGAAACTGGAAGTAAAGGCCTCCTACATCGGTAGCAAGATATTCGAAGCAGACCATCTGTACAAGTCGTTTGGTGACCTTAAAATATTAGAAGACTTTTCTTACATTTTTGCCCGTTATGAAAAGATGGGCATTGTAGGTAATAACGGTACCGGCAAATCTACTTTTATCAAAATACTGATGGGAGAGGAGAAGGCTGATAGCGGAACGATTGATATCGGAGAAACAGTACGTTTCGGTTATTATTCGCAGGATGGCTTACAGTTCGATGAGCAGATGAAAGTGATTGATGTGGTACAGGATATCGCCGAAGTCATAGAGTTAGGCAATGGTAAAAAGCTGACCGCTTCCCAGTTTCTGCAACATTTTCTCTTCACTCCCGAAACCCAGCATAGCTATGTTTATAAACTGAGTGGTGGAGAGCGCCGTCGCCTGTATCTGTGTACGGTATTGATGCGTAATCCTAATTTCCTTGTGCTGGATGAGCCTACCAATGATCTGGATATCATTACCCTGAATGTGCTGGAAGAGTATTTACAGAATTTCAAGGGTTGTGTTATCGTAGTAAGCCACGATCGCTACTTTATGGATAAAGTAGTAGACCACATGTTAGTCTTCAACGGTCAGGCAGATATCCGTGATTTCCCCGGAAATTATACCCAGTATCGTGACTGGAAAGAAGAAAAAGCCCGGCTGGAAAAGGAGAAAGAAAAAGAAGCCTCTAAACCGCAGGAAGATAAAACCGCTAAAGTGCGTCTGAATGAAAAACGCCGGATGTCCTTTAAAGAGAAAAGGGAGTTTGAACAGCTGGAACAGGAAATCGCTACATTGGAGGACGAAAAGAAAACCATTGAAGCTGCCCTGTGCAGTGGCACCTTATCCGTAGAAGAACTCACAGAGAAATCAAAGCGTTTGCCCGAGATTACGGATTTGATTGATGAAAAGACCATGCGTTGGCTGGAACTTAGTGAGATAGAAGAATGATAAGATTATGAGCAATAGAACTGGAAATTTAACGAACTATCATAGTCATAGCTTATATTGCGACGGACGTGCTAATATGGAAGACTTCATCCGCTTTGCCCTGAGCGAAGGATTTACGTCTTACGGCTTTTCATCTCATGCCCCGTTGCCGTTCCCTACTGCCTGGACCATGGAGTGGGATTGCATGGATGATTACTTGACAGAATTTCGTCGGCTGAAAGCTAAATATGCCGGACAGATAGAATTGTATATAGGTTTGGAGATCGACTATCTGAATGAAGAAAGTAATCCTTCTGTTGCTCGTTTCCGAGAATTGCCATTGGATTATCGCATTGGCTCGGTACACCTGCTTTACAATGATAAAGGAGAGGTTGTGGATGTAGATGTTACAGCGGATAAATTCCGTAAACTGGTGGACGAAGAGTTCGGAGGTAATTTGGTACGAGTGGTACATCTCTATTACGAACGCCTGATGCGTATGGTAGAATTAGGTGGATTTGACGTTGTGGGGCATGCCGATAAAATGCATTATAATGCTGCTGCTTACCGTCCCGGTCTGCTGGATGAGCCTTGGTACGATGATTTGATACAAGAATATTTGGATGCCATTGCCCGTAGGGGGTATATTGTAGAGGTCAATACGAAATCATATCTTGAATTGGGTACTTTCTATCCCAACGAACGCTACTTCCCTGTATTGCTGGAGAAGGGGATCCGCGTGCAGGTGAACAGTGATTCCCATTACCCGGAGCGTATAAACAACGGACGCCTGCAAGCCTTGGCGGTCCTGCAAGCGTCCGGTTATCACACTGTCACGGAGATGTACAATAATGAGTGGAAAGATATGCCTCTCATCATTCATACATGACTCCTGTGACTTTTACTATTTCTTTTTCAATAAAAAATCTTCAATGGCTTTTTGATAGGTAGCTTTATCTGCTGCACCGCGGAAAAGCTGCGGTTCTCCTTCCATCGGAATGAAGACAAAGAGAGGAATACTGCTTGCATTGAATAATGCGGCAAGTTCGCGTTCCTTATCCACATTTACCTTGTAAATCACGATCTTGCCGGCGTATTCTTTTGCCAGTTCCTTCATGATCGGTGCTGTCATACGACAGGGACCACACCAGTCGGCATACAAGTCAATGATGGCGGGTTTGTCACCCTTATATTTCCAGTCCTGGGATTTCTCGTAATCGAATACATCTTTAATAAACATATCCTTGTTCATTACGATTACTTCTCCGCTCTTGGCTTCTTTCTGTTCCGGTTCATTGGGTTGTGCTTTTGCTCCATCTTTGCAGGCGAATGTCAGTACGCTGGCAAAAATCAGAATGGCAAATGTTAGTACTTTCTTCATAATGTTTGTTCTTTATGAATTTTGCTCAATGACGCCTTTCAGCTCACTGCCCTTAATAACTCCGGAATGACGCCAAACGGCTTCACCTTTCTTGAATACGATAAAAGTGGGTACCGCTTGTATACGATACTTAGCAGCCAGTTCCTCATGTTGGTCTACATCGATTTTCACGATGCGGGCACCATCACCGATTTGTCCTTTCAGCTCTTCCAATACGGGATGCATTGCCTTACATGGGCCACACCAAGTTGCAAAGAAGTCTACTAAAACAGGTTTTTCTGATTGTATAAGTTCTTCAAATTTCTCCATAATCTTTTCCTTTCTGTTATTAATTCATTTTTTTATAAATACAATATTAGTGTCGTTGTCTGTATAGTGAACAGTTCGTGGTACTTTTTGTTCACGCATCATTATTCTTTATGTCTGTTTAGGGCATGTTTTGGCTATTTTTTAGAATACTTGTCATAATGAAACATTTTCCACTGGAAATTAATTCCTCTAAAAGAAACACCCCTACAAGTACTGCGTGGTGGTATTTGTAGGGGTGAGTCTAGTATTCCAAACAGGCTTCTGACTGCTCTTATTCTGTAATTGTCAGCTCCTTGATAATATGTGAGGCACCGGCATACTTCTCTATGATAAATAAAGTGTAGCGAATGTCTACGCAAGCTGCACGCTGTGAAGAGGGGCGGAAGGCTATATCTCCTGTAAGTCCTTCATAATTGCGGTCGAAACCTGTACCGATGAGCTCACCTTTGGCATTGAATACCGGACTGCCGGAGTTACCACCGGTGTTGTCTGTATTCACGATGAAGCAGATAGGCATTTCACCATTCGGCATGGCATAGCGTCCGAAGTCCTTGGCCTGATACAGTTGTTTTAATTTGGTGGGAATCACAAACTCCCAATTGTCGGGATCTTCCTTTTCCATGGCACCTTTGAGGGTGGTATAGTAACCATATTCCACTCCGTCAGCCGGTTCATAAGGCAATACTTTTCCATAGGTGAGGCGTAGGGTAGAGTTGGCGTCCGGATAAATGGGAGTACCTGCACTCCGTTTCAAGTCCATCATACCTTTTACCCATACCTTGTGTGCGGCATTGTAATTCTTGTTGGCGTCTGCCATAGCAATGGCGGTTTGCAACAGTCCGTCTGTGATGGAATGTTTGAACAGTACCATCCAGTCAAATCCCAACTTATACGAGCCCGGTTTTCGGATGAACTTTTCAAAGTTTTCCTTCTTGCCGAAGATAGAGTGGTCGAAACAAGCATCGACAAAGGCATCACTGTTACCTTTGAAACGTTTGTCAATGACCTCAAAGATGCTGATGCGTTGTTCCGCCGGGATATATTGCATATAGGTTTGCAACATTTTCTTGGCGACTGTACGTTCCACATCAGGGAAAGGTACGGAAGCAAAGTATTTGTCAGCGGCAATCTTCAAGCTATCAGCGGCAGTCTTTATCTGTGCCTTATCCTTACTTTTCAGGGCAGCCAGCATGGCAGAAGTGTTGGGGATGCGCATAAAGTCCAGGCCTGTCACCAATGCTTCCTGAATGGCTTGCTGATGATAGAGGGCAGGGCGGCGATGCTCAACGATACTGCGTATCTGATCGAATGCTTTCTGATAAGAATCATCGCCCTGTTCACGTCCGCGAGCCAAGAGTTGTTCCTGCTGGGCACGTTTCGTGTCGAGTACTTTCAGGCGGATAAGTCCTTCGTTCATACCAATGGCATTTTTCCAATAATTGGCAGAAGAGGCATACTTACTGGCATAATGGATACGTACAGCAGGATCTTTCTGCATTTGTTCCATCAATGCTTCCTGGCGAACACCACGTACATGATGGCGCATGAAATTAGTGGTTTGCATACGTTCTTCTACTTCGTCGGAAATCATATAGCGCCAGTTGCGTCCGGGGAATCCCATGACGAAAGTAAAGTCGCCTTCTTTGTAGCCGGCAAGGCTGATGGTAAGATGCTTTTTCACTTTCAGGGGAACATTATCCTTGGAGTATTCCACCGGATTTCCGTCCTTGTCGGCATATATGCGGAACAAAGAGAAGTCACCCGTATGCCGCGGCCACATCCAGTTATCGGTATCCGCTCCGAATTTACCTATAGAAGAAGGGGGTGCACCTACCATACGGATGTCACTGTAAGTGGTTTTAACAAACAGGTAGTAGCGGTTACCACCGTAAAAAGCTTTCAGTTCGAGCTTGCGTCCCGGTGTCAGGGCAATGCCTTGTTCGGAAGAGAAGCGCTCGGCTACTTCCTTCAGGTATTTGGGCGACAGGTAGTTTGTACCGTTGGGATCCGGATCTATCTTCAACTGTTCGTTGACGTAGTCTGTTACATCCAGGATTTCATCAATGTAAGTAATGGTAAGTCCTTTACAAGGAAGCTCTTCTTCGCGGTTCATTGCCCAGAATCCATCTGTCAGATAGTCATGCTCCACTGTACTGTGCTGTTGGATAGAACCATAGCCACAATGATGATTGGTCAGTACCAATCCTTCGGCAGAGATCACTTCGCCTGTGCAACCGCCACCGAAGTGAACCACTGCATCTTTCAGGGCGATGCCGTCAGGATTATAAATCTGGTTCACCGGGATTAGTAATCCCAGTTCTGTCATAGCGACTTCGTTCTGCTTTTGCAGATCGGTCAGCATCCACATGCCTTCGTCGGCGCGGGCGAATAGCCCGGCGGATGTAATAAATAATGAAAGTAAAATTCTTCTCATACAAAAGTGCTTTAGAAGGGTTTTTAAGGGGGGGGATAATGAAGTAACGGCTGAATAGGAATGAAGTAACGAGTGAATTAGGTTCAATCGTTACTTCATTCCTATTCACTTATAGAGTCATTCCCCAATAGAGTGGTCTGTTACTCAACTATGTTCATTTCTTTAATCAAATGTTCGCATCCTCCCAGTTTTTCAAGGATGAACAGTACATAGCGGATGTCCAGATTGATACAACGTTGCAGGTTATTATCAAAATTGATGTCACCGCTGAGAGACTCCCAGTTGCCATCGAAAGCAGTACCGATTAATTCACCGTTTGCATTCAGCACGGGGCTACCGGAGTTACCACCGGTGATGTCGTTTGTGCTGAGGAAGCAAACCGGCATATCACCGTTGGGCAGAGCATAACGTCCGAAGTCTTTTTTCAGTATCAGCTCCTTCAGTTTGGCAGGAACTACGAATTCACGGTCTTCGGGATTTTCCTTTTCCAGAATACCGTCCGTAGTAGTGTAGTACTTGTAATGTACGGCATCACGCGGGTTGTATGATTTCACGTTACCATACGTCAGTCGAATGGTAAAGTTAGCGTCCGGATAAGAAGGAACGGGTTCTTTCATTTCGCCCAGTCCGCGGATGTATGCTTTGTGCAGCAATGCCAGTTCTTGGGAAGTACTGTTCAGTTCCTGTGCCAGTGACATCAGTTTTTCAATCTTGGCGCGTGAATATTGAGTTGCCAGATCCTTTTCGATAGCTTTTACCGTAGGTTTTTTGATGAACTTGTCAAAGTTGGCCTGGTTTGCCAGGATGGAATTGTCATACATGGCATCGATATAGGCATTATAGTCGCCTTTAAACTCTTTTTCAATAACCTGGTAGAAAGCCGGGCGTTGTTCTGCCGGAATAATTTCGGCATATACCGGGAAGATAGCTTTGGCTACTTTGCGGTCTACTTCATGATCGTAGTCTTTATTATGGATGTCAGCAAAGACCTCTTTCAACTGTTCGAGAGACTTATTGATGAGAGAGTCGTTCTTTTCTTCCAATCCCTTTTTCAGGTTATCCATAACCATGTACGGGCTACCGAATTCAATGGCACCACTGAATGCTTCCATCAGGTAGTAATACTGACCGGTCACCGGCATTGTCCGGTTTACAATGGCATCGATTTTTTCTACCACACCTTCATACTCCGGTTTACCTTTAGCGAATTCTGCGAATTTCTTCTCCTGTTCTGCCTTTGTACCCAGTACATCATTATCAATGATCGCTTTATTCATACCGATGGAGTTCTTCCAGTAATTGCTGCTGCCGGCATACTTGTTGGCATATTGAATACGAGTTTTGTCGCTGGCAGCCATCACTTCTTTCAACACGGCGAGGCGTGCGCCACGTATAGTGATACGCGGTTGATTCTGTGCTTCCATACGTTCCTTTACTTCCGATACGGTGAGGTAACGGCTTGTGCTTCCGGGGAAACCCATGATCATGGCATAGTCGCCTTCTTCCAGTCCCTTGATAGAGATAGGCAGATATTTGGGGGTCTTCAAAGGTACATTTGATGCTGCGTATTCTGCGGGATCACCGTTAGCATCGGCATAGATACGGAACATGGAGAAGTCACCCGTGTGGCGGGGCCACATCCAGTTATCCGTTTCACCACCAAATTTGCCTACAGAAGAAGGAGGTGCGGCTACCATACGTACGTCTGTGTACACCTTCTTATAGAACAAATAGAATTTATTTCCGGCATAGAACGGCAAAGCTTGTACTTCGATGCCTTTTTTACCTTTCAGATCGCTCTTCTCGAACAATTCTTTAGCCAGTTTATTGAGGAACGGGCGGGTGAGTGCATTTACTTCAGTTACTTCACCGGCAGCGATCTTTTGGTTTACGATGTCCGTAATGTCTTCGATACGGTCAACGAACTGGAATTTCAATCCCGGAGTAGGCAATTCCTCACCACGGTTTTTTGCCCAGAAACCATCGGTCAGGTAGTCATGTTCCACGCTGCTATGCTGCTGGATAGAAGCGTATCCGCAATGATGGTTTGTCAGAATCAGCCCTTCCGGCGAGATGATTTCACCTGTACAACCACCGCCAAAGATACCTACAGCATCTTTCAGTGATACTCCATTCGGATTGTACAAATCATCCGCTTCCAGTTTCAAACCTTGTTTTTTCATCAACTCAATGGAGTTCTGCTGTTTCATCAGTTGCAGTAACCACATTCCTTCGTCGGCACGTGCTGTAGAGCCGAACGCCAGCGCTGCTAGCGCTACTAAGTAGGTTCTAATTTTCATTGTTATCTGTTTATACAATTTATTGTTTTATGAAATTCATTACATTGGCAGGCGGACGTTGGTTCATCAGTTCATTTTTCATGAAGTCCATGTATGGCGCTACATGGCTGAAGAAGCGATGATATCCCTTGCACAGATAATTCAGTCCCGGTTTGCCACTTGCTGTTCGTGCGAAGCGGTTTTTAGGACATTCGCCATTGCAGGCAAACAGCCATTCACACTCCCGGCATTGGGTGGGCAATGATTGCTGCTTCATTTGTCCGAAAGCCTGCTGCTTTTCACTGTACATCATTTCCACCAGTGTCTTCTGGTAAATGTTTCCCAACTTATATTCGGGGAATACAAAATGGTCGCAGGAGTATACGTCTCCGTTGAACTCCATCACTCCCGCATGTCCGCAAGTCTTTGCCATGGAGCATACGCCCGGTTGTTCGCCTATCCAGTTGGCTAGGGTAGAGTCGAACAATTGAATGTAATAGGTACCTACATCCTTTTTCACCCATTCGTCAAAGAGAGTGCAGAGAAAATTGCCCCATTGCTCAGGGCTGATGGAGAAATCCGCCAGTTCGGCCATCTCTTCACGATCTGCCAGTGAGGCCAGATGACGTCCGTCCTGATGCCGGAATACGCGCTCTACGATGGGGGCGAACTGTATGTAGTGGCAGCCTATTTCCTTGAAGAAGTTGTAGAATTCCAGTGGATAATCGGCATTGTAGTCGTTCACTACCGCCATGCCGTTCCATTCCACACCATGCTTTTTCAGCAGATTGATCCCTTGCATTACTTTTACGAAAGAAGGCTTACCTTGCTTATTCTTACGATATTCGTCGTGAAATTCTTGCGGGCCGTCGATAGAGACACCTACCAGCCAGTTGTTTTCACGAAAGAATTCGCACCATTCATCCGTCAGCATGGTTCCGTTGGTCTGTATACTGTTGTCTATTGTACGTCCGCGGGCGTATTTCTTTTGCAGTTCCATAGCCTTTTTGTAGAAGGACAACGGGCGCATCAAAGTTTCTCCACCGTGCCAGGTGAACATTACCTGCGGCATGGTTTGCGAATTTATGTATTCTTCAATAAACTTTTCCAGTAACTCCTCACTCATAACGTGCTTGGGGTTATTTTGGTATAGCTTGCTCTTTTCCAGGTAGTAACAGTAATCGCATGCAAGGTTGCATACGGCGCCTACCGGTTTCAGCATGACATAAAGAGGCTTGGCAAAAGGAGCATAAGTTGACATAGGAGATTATCTTGTTTCAGTTACAGGGTTTACATTTTGTTAGTTATCACTGCAAAAATAAGTAAACTAAATGAAATATCCTTTCTTTTCTCCCTCCTTATAAGGATTATTAATGGAAAAAAGAGAGCAAAAATTAAATATTGATAAAAAGTTTCTTTACAGCCCGAATAGGTTGTACCTTTGTATCGTGTTTCATAAAAATCGTTTCCTGCATGATTAGAATGAATGTGAACCGTATTTTGCCCTTAATGCTTTTGCTCGTGCTTTTTGCTTCGTGCAGCCGCAAGTATAAAGTGGAGGGTGTGTCATCGGTGACCAGCCTCGATGGTAAGATGTTATACCTGAAAACGCTCCGCGACGGGCAGTGGATAGCAATTGATTCCGCCGAAGTGGTACACGGTTTGTTCTCTACGAGTGGTCCGTCGGACTCTGTAATGATGGTGACGCTCTACATGAATGATGAGGCTATCATGCCTCTTGTACTTGAGAACGGTAAGATTGAAGTCTCCATATCCAACTCTCAACTCACCGCTAAAGGTACGCCGCTAAACAATGCTTTGTATGAATTCATCGAAAAGCGTAATTCGCTTGAATTGAAGATTGAAGAACTGGAAAAGAAAGAGGCACGTATGGTACTGGATGGCGCCGCATTGGATGACATCCACGAACAACTGACTCAGGAGGGAGAAGCCTTGGTAAAAGAGATGAATGACTATATCAAGGAGTTCATTTCCACCAATTATGAGAATGTCCTTGGTCCCAGCGTATTCATGATGATGTGCAGTACACTGCCTTATCCCATCATGACACCGCAGATAGAGGATATCATCCGTACAGCCCCTCAAACTTTCAAGAGTAGTCCTTTGGTGAGGGAATTCCTCGATAAAGCTAAAGAGAATATGAAATTGATAGAGGAACATCGGCGTATGGAGGAGAGCGCCGCTACACAGAACTAACTACCTGTAATTATCGGTCCTGATCCTCGTTTTTCACCATTCCCTTGTATTCTTCCGGTAAAGCACTTTCTACGGCGGCGTAGGCTTCGGCCATCGTCGCCTTGATGTTTTCTATACCTTGTCCTTTGGGCGGGATCGGATCGTGAATAGTCAGTATCATGCGGTACGGATGTATCCATTTGCCCGTGCGGGGCAGAATTTTGAATGATCCGTCGATAGTGACCGGCACCACTTCCAACTGTAATTCATCTGCCAACTGGAATGCACCTTTCTTAAAATATCCCATGTGTCCGGTAAAAGTACGGGCACCTTCCGGGAATACCACCAATGATACGCCGTCTTTTAGCGAAGCCTTTGCCTGGCGAATGGTTTCCAATACTTTCTTGGGACCTGAACGATCCACAAATATGTGTCCTGCACTTTCGCAGGCTTTCCCTACGAAAGGTAACTTCCGCAGGCTCTTCTTCATCATCCACTTGAAGTTACGTCCCAGAAATCCGTAAATGAGGAAGATATCGAATGCTCCCTGATGGTTGGGTACGAATACGTACGATGTATGTTTATGTATTTTCTCCCGGCCGCGCACCTTTACAGGAATCAGCAGGAAAACACAAATCAATTGTGACCATATTTTTCCGGGATAATAGCCCCAGATATGTGCACCGCCTATCAGAGAGCCGACGATAGTCACCAAAGCCGTGAGAATAGTCAATACCAGCAGAATTGGTAAAGCAAAACATATTTGGTAAATATAATAAAGTATCTTCATAGGTGTTGGATTTTTGTTTCCGCAAAGATATATAATTTGATTTAGATATGCTACCTGGTTATCGTACTTTTAGATTATTCGGTAATTCGGCTTTTGCCAGGGCTACACCCTTTGTCCCGGATGGTGTAGCCATTTGCAATAAAGGGTGTAGCCATCCGAGGCAAAGGGTGTAGCCATTTTTAATATGCCTCACAAGAGGTTCCTGGAGGGGTAATAGGGAGATGTCGGTGAAATATTCTTCGTTTTTTCGGAATATCGAAAAACGAAAAAAAGAACAATAATTCTTCCTTCGTACCTTCCTTGTATCTTCTTCGTAGCAAGTTCGCTATTTTGTTCTTTCTATAGGAGTGAAGGAGATGCGAATAGGGTGGATGGGAGAAGAGAAATGGAACAAAGCGCGCCTAATTACGCAACGTTATCACTGTAATTTCCGGCCATGCCCCGAAGCGGAACGGTAGTCCTACATAGCCGATTCCTATATTGACATATAATCCCCGATCTCCTTCAGTGTACATCCCTCCCCATTCAGGATAAATCAGCGAAGCAAGTGAATGACCGAACATGATAGCCTGCATCGCATGAGTATGTCCGGCAAGCATCAGTTCGATGTCTGTATCCGGCAGTACTTCCCGGCGCCAGTGCGTAGGATTATGGCTTAACAGAATGCGGAACATGCTATCTGTACCTTTAGTCGCTTTTTTCAGGTCGGCAAATTGTGAGAAAGGAGGTTCGCCATCATTCTCTACACCGATAAGTGCGATGCTGTCCCCCTCATGATGTAATATATCATACTCATTGTTCAGTAGTTTCCATCCCATTGTCTTTTGCACCCGAACCAGATTGTCAATGTTATTAACCTGTTCTTTCAGGTTTTTCCAATGATAGTAACTTCCGTAGTCATGGTTACCCAGAATGGAATATACTCCATCTTTGGCATGCAATTGTGCCAGAATGTCCTGAAATCCTTCCAGTTCGCAACTTCTTTGATTCACCAGGTCACCGGTAAATACTATCAGATCGGGTTTCTGGGCGTTTACGAGTTCTACCAGTTCATTGATGGGTTTCTCATTGTCTATCCAGCTTCCGATATGTATATCCGATAGTTGCACGATACGGTAACCGTCAAATGCTTTCGGAAGATTGGGGTGGTGAAATTCGATATCCTTCACTTCAAATTTGCTGATACCCACCAAGGTGCCATAAAGTATATTAAAGAAACTGACTATACCCAATACTAACCCTACAGCCGTAAACGGTGAACGGGGCCAGCGCAGCAAATAGTGAAAAGGCAGCCCCACCAACGAACATATCATAAAGATGGTCTTGGGGATGGCAAACAGGAAAATGCAGATAGCCAGTCTTCCGATGGCTTGTGCATGGTGTGCCATCGCATTTTCGCCTA
>OHQM01000871.1_pt1 | contig 14409 bp, 10 predicted proteins | sample 1577941 | NCBI WGS metagenome assembly OHQM01 (sample SAMEA3879604, study PRJEB24766) | human gut metagenome | biome: human-associated habitat; feature: feces | place: USA | collected 1985/1987
GGCGGCCCCCTGCTATTTCAGTTTGACCACGACGACGCCGTCTGCGGGAATGCGCGCGACTATCTTGTTGCCCTCAATCGCCGCATCCCCCGCTATTATGCTCATAACTTCTCCGATGACGCCCACCGACGTCGCCGTGTTGCCCGCCGTCGCAGGGGAAACATAGTCGTCCCTGTACAGTTTTGCGATATCTAACCGCCTCTTTTGGGCAATCTTCGTCTTGTTGAAGAAGCACACCGCGATTCCGCCGTCGGCAAGAGGTCTGGCAAGCACGTCCACCGCGCCGCGGCGAATGCGTTTCGCCTGCTTTCCGAGGGGGTCCTGGTCTATCGCTATGAGCTCGCGGTTGGCGACGATGTCCAGCACGGGTTTGGTTATCTTGCGGATGTCATTGCCGAGGACGAGCGGCGCACTCATCATACACCACAGCGCGAAGTGGGAGAGGTTCTGATTGTAAGTCAGTTTGCCGTTGCCCACTTCCAGCATATCGGGGTCGTTGAAGTGACCGGGAGAGGCATATTTCCAGAGCTTTACGTTGCGGGAATAAATGGTTTTTATCCAATACCACCACGGACGGATGTCCGGGGTCGTGCGCCACATATTCCCGGCGGACGCACCCCACAGCCACGGCTTGCGGAAGCCCCATTCGCATATGGAGAAACGGATTGGCCTCACCTCTTCGCCGCGCTCTGCGGCGACCTCCGCCGCAGCGTCTTTCAGCGCGTACGCCATTTTCCGATACTGTATTGCCGCGCTGTCGCGGGAATTTGCCACGGGATTGCCGAGTTCTATTGCGTTCCTGCCCGCATTCAGGCGGACGACGGTCTGGAAACGCGCGGTAAGGTTGAAATGTTTCTGCGGCGGAAACTCTATCCCTCCGCACTCTCTTCCGTTCACGGTGACGGCGAGATATTTTTCGTACCTGCCGTATTTTTTTATCTCGACCGTGAGCACATATTCCCCGTCCGCGTCCACCACGACGTTGTCGAAAACTATACTCCCCTTGCCCTCGTCAAGCCCGGACACATACTGTCCGCCCGGCAAGGCGTCGCACTTTCTGCGGCGGGCAAGCCCTTTCAGTATGCAGTTGGACACCTGATATTCGACCGCCTTCCCGCTGCCGAGAGGTGAAATCTCTATGCCGTACACCAGCGGCGCATAGCGCGGGACGGGAATGTTGTGGCAGAAGTCGTATTTGAGATACTCCATCCCCCACCTTGCGAAAGTGCGGGCGTCGTCGCGCTCCCTGCCCAGGCTTGCGGGCAGGTCTTCGCAGGTCAGGGTGCCATTCGAGGAATATATCCCCGCCTTGAACCCCATTTCGTTGAGACGGCGCACCAGCGCGGGTATGCCGTCGGGAAAGCGCACGAGCTCTCCCTGCATATCGCCGTGCGCGTCGCGCATATTGGAATGCCAGTTGTCGTCGAGATTGACATACCGATAGCCCGCGTCCAGCAGTCCGTTCTCTTTCATCGCCGCCGCCGTGTCCTCGATGAGTTTCGCGTCAATGTTGTTGCGGAAGGTGTTCCAGCTGGACCACCCCATAAGCGGCGTATCGCCCGACCCGTTTTCATAGGGAGCGGCGGACGGACGGTCCACCGAAGGCGCGCCGATAAGCGCGCGCCTGAAATAACATATCGGACACATCTTGTTGCGTTTCAGCATAATAAAACCTCTTTTTCTGCAAAACCGCGCCGAGCGGCGCGGTGCGTTGATTTCTTATTTCGCGGTCGGAGCGGTGTACCAGACGTGCGCCTCGTAGGGTTTGAGCACGTCCGCCATCGAGCCTTTGTAGTTGCCGATGAGGTGCTTCGCGCCTGCACGCACGCACTTCTTCGCTCCCGCCGCGGACACGGGTTTGTCCGTCATATTGATGACCACGGTCAGCACGCCGCCGTCTTCCGCCACCTTGTCGTAGGCGAAGATTTTGCCGCTTGTGCGCAGCTTTTCCTCATATCTGCCGTATATCGCCGTCTCCTTATACTCCTTGCGCAGTGCTATGACCTTGCGGTAATAGTTGAGCAAAGAGTCGGGGTCGCTCTCTTCCGCTTCGACGTTGATTTGCGTGTAATTCGGATTGACGTGGAACCACGGTTTGCCCGTCGTGAACCCCGCGTTGTCGGCGGCACTCCACTGCATACAGGTGCGCGCGTTGTCGCGGGCGGCATAGGCGCAGTTTTCGAAAATCTTCTTTTCAGAGAACAGGTGCGTCTTTTCCATTATGCCCTTGGCGCAGAAAGTCGCGACGTCGACAAAATCCTCCCAACCTTTGAAAGGATAGTCCAGCATACCTATCTCCTGCCCCTGATATACAAAGTGCGTGCCCGACATAAACGTATAGAGCGTCGCGAGCGCCTTGCCGCTCTCCGTACGCAGTTTTTCGCTGCCGTAACGGGAGATGACGCGGGGCTGGTCGTGGTTTTCGAGATAGTTGGTGTTCCACGCGATGCCGTACATCTTGTGCTGCCAGTTGCGGTACACCTTTTTGAGCTTGCGCAGGTTGAACTTCGTCCTGAGATAGCTCGTCATAAAGCAGTCCGCTTCCATATGCTGGAACTGGAACATCATATCCAGCTGCTGGTCCTTGCCTTCGGTGATGTATTTCAGCGCGTTTTTCGGCGTCATCATAGGCGCTTCACCGAGCTGGAACGCGTCGTAATTCTTGACGACCTGCCTGTATTCCATAAGGTATTTGTGGATGTTGGGGCCGGGGGAATAGTGTTCCATACCGCGCATTATCGGCAGAGGGAAGCCGTTGGGCAGCCCTTCGCGCTTGCTGATGTAGGTGATGACGTCTTCGCGGAAGCCGTCGACGCCCATATCCAGCCAGAATTTCATCACCTTTTTCACTTCCTCGCGCACGGCGGGGTTGTCGTGGTTGAGGTCGGGCTGCTCCACCGCGAACAGATGGAGGTAATACTCCCCCCTCTCCTCGTTCCACTCCCACGCGTTGCCCGGGAATGTGGACATCCAGTTGTTGGGGAACTTTTTGCCGTCTTTGCCCCTGCCTGGACGCCAGATGTAATAATCCTTGTATTTCGGGTCCTTCGCCGCGCTCTTTTTGAACCATTCGTGCTGGTCGGACGTATGGTTGACGACGAGGTCCATAATGATTTTCATACCCCTTTCGTGCGCGCCGTCGAGCACTGCTTTGAAATCTTCCATCGTGCCGTATTCGGGGTTGATGTTGTAGTAGTCCGCTATGTCGTAGCCGTAGTCCTTCTGCGGAGATACATAAAGCGGCGAAAACCAAATAGCATCCACGCCCAGGCTTTTGATGTAATCCAGCTTGCCGAGCACGCCTTTGAGGTCGCCCACTCCGTCGCCGTTGCCGTCGCAGAAACTGCGCGGCCAAATCTGATAGACGGACAATTCTTTGTACCAGGTCTTTTTCATAACGCCATAATTCTCCCTTTCCTAGGTTTGACTATATTATAATACCAACATCATCGCCCACTTTCAAGAGAATGGAAAAAGTTTACTTCGTAAAAGGTATCACCGCACCCCCTTGGGGAGATTTTCTTCACGCTTCCGCCCCGCAAGCCGACGGCATATTTACGAAAGCCGCGCAGCCGAACACGAAAACGCGGCGGGACACCCGAAATTTTTGCCCCGCCGCGCCGTTTCCATATCAATATACCGAGGTCAGTCTTTCGTCCGATACAATTCCTCGTCGTTTCCTATTCCTTTCAGAATTTCCGCCGCCTTTGCGGGGTCGGACAGGTCCGCCGACAAAACGTCGTACTCACTGCCGAGAAGCAGCCACACCTCTTTCCATCCTTCCGTCACTTCAAATACCGCGCTTGTAAGACTGTTGCAGAAATTGAACGCCCCGCTGCCTATGAACGTCACCGCCTCCGATATTCGGACGGACGTGAATTTCATCCTTTGGAATGCGTATTTGAATATGCCGTATTCGGAAATTTCCCTGCCGTCGACGAGTCGTAGGACGGATGGCAGAACAAGCTCGTCGGAACTTCCGATGTATTTGAGTATCCGCGTGTCCGCACCGTCTGCATAGACAATGAAATCATCGTCTGCGGTTGTCGTTACGCGACCTTTTCCCTCCTCGGTGTAAACGTAAACTGCGTTTTTAGCGACTCCGCCGAAATCGCTGCTGCCCGCCTCAATATTCAGCGAGCTGCGATTGTACACCTGATATATAGACGTCGACCCCTGAAACGCCAGCCCGTCTATCGTCGTCACGGAACTGCCTATCGTCACGGAAAAACACCCCAGGCAGCTAGCAAACGCCCTCCTTCCTATCGTTTGCACGCTGTCGGGGACGACTATCTCCCTGAGCGCGTGGCAATAGTCGAAGGCAGACGCTCGGATTTCAATCACGCCGTCGGGTATTTCGACCGAAGTTATCGCGGCATATCGGAAGGCGTTTTCCACTATCGCGGTCACGGGCATTCCGTTATACTGCGCGGGGATAACCACGTCGGAGTCTTTCCCCGAATAACCCGTCACGACATAGCTCTCCCCGTCGTCGCAGAGGGCAAATTCCAACCCCTCGGAGCCGACGGACGGTTCCTCGTGCCCGTAACCGCACACGGCGCATATGCCGTCCTCGCCGAACGTGTGTTTTTCGGTCACGGTTTCTCCGCAGCCGCAAACGTAAGAATGTTCCTCCTCCGTCACGGTATATTGCGCTCCGTCGGGCTTTGCGTGCGTGTGCGGGACTGGGTCTTCGCCGCCCGGAGTGTCCTCACCTCCGCCCGGAGCGTCTTCATCTCCGCCCGGAGTTTCGCCGGCGGGAACGTCGGGCGTCTGATTTTCAGACGACGTCCCGTCGCACGCGGCGAACACGCCGACTGCCAGCATCAATACGCAAACCAATGCGACAAACGCTACAAATTTTTTTCTCATACAGCCCTCCTGAAAACCTGTTTTGCCGAATGAATAATTTCCACATTCCGCAAGACAATATTATAGGAATAACTCCTATAAGTCAATTTTTTTATAGGAAATTTTTATATAGTTCGCTTATGGATATCAAAAAAGCGGTCGGCACAAATCTTAAAAACGCGCGCAAGGCAAAAGGGTTTTCGCAACAATACGTTGCTTCTCTTATGGGAAAATATCAGCCCGATTACAGCCAATACGAACGCGGCATAATAGAGCTTGACTATGAAAAAATAGTTTTCCTCTGCCGCCTGTTCGACATCTCGCCCAACGATTTGTTTGACGGCGTCTGTTGAAAACCGCACGCGCTTACCTTCGCATTTTTCCCGTTTCGGAAAGCGACGACGGACTTCGTTTCCCTTCGCGGCGGGGCGGAGGGGTGCGACGCCAGGCGCAAAGCAAGTGTTTTGCGCAAAACAAACGGCGGCACATCATAACAAAACGCGGAGTTAAACTCCGCGTTTTGTGTTTTTAAGTGCCGTTTTATGCGGATTGTGCTCCGTCATTCTTCGGCGGGCGTTTCGGCTTCAGCTTCCGCGGACGGCTGTTCCGAACCCGCGGACGCGCCTTCCGCATTCTCTTCCGCCGCGGCGTTTTCTTCCGCGGGAAGCTCCTCTTCCTCCTCGTGGGGAGTGAGCGCGATGCTGACGACTTTCGCCTCTTCGCCTTTGAGTTTCATAATCCGCACGCCCTGCGTCGCTCTGCCTATCTTAGATATCTCGTCCGCCTGCACGCGGATGATGATGCCGCCGTCCGTAATCATCATCACGTCCATATCGGCGGGGATGACTTTCAGCCCAGCAAGGTCGCCCGTCTTGTCGTTGAACACGCCGGCTTTGACGCCTTTGCCCGCTCTGCCCTGCAACGGATAATCCGCCACGTTGCTGCGCTTGCCGTAGCCCTGGGTGGTGATGGTGAGAATCTCGCATCCGTCGTGCACCACGGCGAGGTCCACCATATGCGCGCCTTCGGGTATGCGCATACTCTTGACGCCCATTGCCGTCCTGCCCGTGGGACGCACGTCCTTTTCGTGGAAGCGGATGCAGTAGCCTTCGCTTGACGCCATAATGAGCTGGTCGTCGCCGCTTGTCAACACCGCTTCGATGAGCTCGTCCTCTTCCATAAACTTGATGGCTATCTTGCCGTTGCGCTTGATGGACGCAAACTCTTCGAGCGGAGTCTTCTTGATGAGCCCGCGTTTGGTGGCGAGCATAAGGAATTTGCCTTCCCTTTCCTCGGGCAGCGGGAGCACCGTCTGCACCTTTTCGCCGGGCGAGAGCTGCAACAGATTGATTATCGCGCGGCCGCGGGAAGTTTTGCTCGCTTCGGGTATCTCGTAACCCTTCATCGTGAACACTTTGCCGAGGTTGGTGAAGAAGAGCATATCCTGGTGCGTGTTGCTCACGAAAATGTGCTCGATGAAGTCGTCATCCTTCGCCTTGTGCGCGGTGACGCCCATCCCTCCTCTTCTCTGAGAGCGGTATTCCGCCACGGGCAGACGCTTGACGTATCCGCCGTGCGTCATAGACACCACGATGTCCTCTTTGTCGATGAGGTCGGCAATGTTGATTTCGGAATAATCGTAGCTGAGCTCGGAGCGTCTGGGCGTGCCGTAGCGTTCCTTGATTTCGGTGAGCTCGGTGACGATGATTTCCTTGACCGCCTCTTCCGAACCGAGGATGCGCTTGTATTCCACGATTTCGGCGCGCTTCTGTTCCAGCTCCTCGTTGATTTTCTCCACTTCGAGCCCCGTGAGGCGCTGCAAGCGCATTTCGAGTATCGCCACGGCCTGTTTCTCGCTGAGCAGGAAACGCTCCGTCAGATTGTCGATGGCGGCTTGTCTGTCCGCGCTCTTTTTGAGCAGTTCCACCACTTCGTCGATGTTGGCGAGCGCGATGGCGAGACCGTTCAGGATGTGCTCTCTCTCCTCCGCCTTTTCGAGGTCGAACTTCGTACGGCGGATGATGACGTCCTCCTGATGCGCGATGTAATATTCGAGGATTTGTTTGAGGTTGAGGATGCGGGGCACACCGTCCACGAGCGCGAGCAGGATGATGGAGTTGTTGACCTGCAAACTCGTCTGCTTGAACAGCGTATTGAGCACCACCTGCGGGTTGTGGTCCTTTTTGACGTCGATGACGATGCGCATACCCGTGCGGTCGGTCTCCTCGCTGATGTCGGAAATGCCTTCCAGCCTCTTGTCCTTGACCTGGTCCGCGATGTTTTCGATGAGGCGCGCCTTGTTGACCTGATAGGGTATCTCCGTGATGATGATGCGGCTCTTGCCGTTGGGGAGCTCCTCTATCTCCGTGCGGGAGCGGATGACCGCGCCGCCGCGGCCCGTGCGGTACGCCTGACGTATCGCCGCTCTGCCCAGCACCAGACCCGCGGTGGGATAGTCGGGCGCGGGGATGTATTCCATAAGGTCGTCCACTTCGAGCTCGGGGTTGCGGATGAGCGCGACGACGGCGTCGATGACCTCGCCGAGGTTGTGGGGAGGAATGGACGTCGCCATACCGACCGCTATACCGTCGGAACCGTTGACGAGCAGGTTGGGAAAACGCGAAGGCAGCACGACGGGCTGTTCGCGCGTGTCATCGAAGTTGGGATAGAAGTCGACGGTGCGCTTGTCGATGTCGCGTATCATTTCAAGCGCTATCTTGGAAAGACGCGCTTCGGTGTAACGGTATGCCGCGGGAGGGTCGCCGTCCACGGAACCGAAGTTGCCGTGACCGTCCACCAGCGGGCAGCGTATGGAAAAGTCCTGCGCCAGACGCACCATCGCGTCGTAAACGGAACTGTCGCCGTGGGGATGGTATTTGCCCAGCACTTCGCCGACCACCATCGCGCTCTTGCGGTAAGGCTTGTCGGGCGTGAGGTTGAGCTCGCTCATGGCGTAAAGAATGCGCCTGTGCACGGGTTTCAGACCGTCGCGGACGTCGGGTATCGCTCTGGACACGTTGACCGCCATCGCATAGGAGATGAAGGACTTTTTCAGCTCGTTCTCCACCTCGACGTTGACTATCTTGCTGTCGGCAAGATGTTCGAGATATTCTTTGTCTTTCTGCGTATCTTTGCTCATGCGTCCCTCCGTCAGATGTCAAGGTCTTCGACAAGTTTTGCGTTCTCTTCGATGAACGCGCGCCTGAGTTCGGGCTGTTCGCCCATAAGCACCGAGAACATTTCGTCCGCAGAGATGGCGTCTTCCATACTTACGCGGAGAAGAGTGCGGCTCTTGGGGTCCATCGTGGTTTCCCAAAGCTGTTCGGGGTTCATTTCGCCGAGGCCTTTGTAGCGCTGCAAATCGAAGCCCTTCCTGCCGTTTTCCTCATAGAAAGCGTTCAGCGCGTCGTCGTCGTAAAAATACCATTCCTGCTTGCCGCGCGCGAGCTTGTAAAGCGGGGGCTGCGCGATGTAAACGTGACCGTTCTCGATGAGCGGACGCATAAAGCGGAAGAAGAAGGTGAGCATCAGTATGCGGATGTGCGAGCCGTCCACGTCCGCGTCCGTCATACAGATGATGCGGTCGTAGCGCAGCTTGCTCTCGTCGTAATCCGCGTTGATGCCGCAGCCGAACGCGGTAATCATCGCCTTGATTTCCTCGTTTTCGAGCACCTTGTGCAGCCTTGCCTTTTCGACGTTCAGTATCTTACCCCTGAGGGGAAGTATCGCCTGGAAACGACGGTCCCTGCCCTGTTTCGCGCTGCCGCCTGCGGAGTCGCCCTCGACGAGATAAATCTCGCACGCCTTGGGGTCCTTGTCCGTGCAGTCGGCGAGTTTGCCGGGCAGCGTCGTGCTTTCGAGGGCGGATTTGCGCCTTGCGGTTTCGCGCGCCGCTCTCGCCGCTTCGCGCGCCCTCTGTGCGGTGATGGTTTTGAGGATGAGTTCCTTGGCTTCGCGGGGATGTTCTTCGAGATAAGTCCCCAGCCCTTCCGTCACGCTCTTTGCTACGGCGGCTCTCATACTGCTGTTGCCGAGCTTGGTCTTGGTCTGCCCTTCGAACTGGGGCTCCGCGAGCTTGACGGAAATGACCGCCGTCAGACCTTCGCGCACGTCCTCGCCGGAAAGTTTGTCCGCTTCTTTCAGAATGCCCGCCTTCTTGCCGTAGTCGTTGATGACCTTGGTGATGGCCGCCTTGAAGCCTTCGAGATGCGTGCCGCCCTCTTCCGTGTTGATGTTGTTGGCAAAAGCGAGAATGGTGTCGGTGTAAGAGTCGTTGTACTGCATCGCCACCTCAATCTCGCTGTCCACATACTGCGCGTCGAAGTAGACCACGTTTTCGAATATGGTTTCCTTGTTGCGGTTGAGGCTCTCGACAAAGGACACTATGCCGCCCTCGTAGCAGAACACTTCCCTGCGCGCGGGTTCGACGCGCTCGTCCGCAATCTCGATTGTCAGCCCCTTGTTGAGGTAGGCAAGCTCGCGCAGACGGGATTTCATCGTGTCGTAATTGAAATCCAGCGTTTCGAAAATGTCGCCGTCGGGATAGAACGTAATGGTTGTCCCCGTGCCTTCCGCAGGCCCGATTTCCGCAAGAGGTCTTTCCGCTATACCGCGGTTGAAACGGATGCGGTAGAGCTTGCCGCCCTGCCTGACTTCCGCCACCAGCCATTCCGAAAGCGCGTTGACGCAGGACACGCCCACGCCGTGCAGACCGCCCGAAATCTTATATCCGCCGCTGCCGAACTTGCCGCCCGCGTGCAGCTTGGTGAGCACGACTTCCACCGCGGATTTGCCTTCTTTTTCGATGATGCCGACGGGAATGCCTCTCCCGTTGTCCGCCACGCGCACCGCGCCGTCGGAAAGAATCTCGACCGTGATGTGCGTGCAGTAGCCGGCAAGAGCCTCGTCGATGGAATTGTCGACGACTTCCGTCACGAGATGATGAAGCCCTCTCGCGTCCGTCGAACCGATATACATACCGGGGCGTTTGCGGACGGGGTCCAGCCCTTCCAGCACCTGTATGTCGGTCGCATTATAGCTGTGTTTGACTTCTTCCATGCTTCCTCCTTGTGTTCGTATAGGTTAACTGTGATAGCTAATAATAACGAATATTTATTGTATTATATCACACGCACGCGCGCAAAGCAAGCGTTTTGCGCGCCGTGCGCGCGCATATGAAAACAAGCCCCGAACCCCGCTCATTCGCGGCGGAAACGGTGAAAATCGACGTTTGTCGAACGCGAAATTGACATTTGATGTAAATTGTTTTATCTTCTTGTCGTGAAAACGCTCGTAAAAACGAAACTTTATCCCGCGGCGGCGCTTGCCGTGCTTATCGTGCTGATTGCGGCGGCGCTGTTTCCCGTGTCGTCCGCCGCTTTTGCCGCAGCCCCGCTGAATGCGGAGATAATTGAGCAAAACGGCAGGATTTTCCTGCAATGGGACGCCGTCGACGGTGCGGATTCGTACGAAATCGAAGCCGTTTCGGAATACGGTTCGGCGTCCAGACAAACCGCCGACGCTTCCCCGACCGAAATCGAGGACCTGTTCACTCTGGGCGGCGAATACTCCGTCACGGTCACCGCGTTTTCCGACGGAGAGGCGCTTGCCTCCGACACTGCGGTTTACGGTTATGTCGTCACCCTGTCCTCTCCCGCCGACCTGCGGTATTCGGACGGAGCGCTCCGCTGGACCGCCGTGCCCGGTGCGACAGGCTATTCCGTCACCGTAAACGGCATACCTCTCGGCAGCACCGCGGCGGACGAAACGGAGTTCGACTTGTCCGGGATACTCGCTGTGACGGGAGAATATACGGCCGCCGTGACGACGCTCGGCGACGGCGCTTTCAACCTCGATTCCCCTGCGGCGGAGCTGTCGTTCGCGTTCTCCGCGCCGCCCCTTTCTCCGTATGACATAGCGCTCGGAAAAAGTGGGGAAAGCTATATCGCAAGCTGGCCGCCCATGACGGACGAATCGCCCGAAGGATATGTTTATAAAGTCGAAACCGACGGTGAAAGATTGTTTTGCGGCATTACGGAGGAAAACCACGCCGACGTCACCGCATATGTCGCGGAGGACGGAGTCTACGTCCTGTCCGTCGCCTGCGTCCGCGACGGAATCCGGGGCGCCTTCTTTTCCCGCTCGTTTACGGTGACGGGCGGAGAGATTGTTTTATGAAAAAGAAAATCCTGTCCGCTTTGTTCCTGCTCTGCGTATGCGCCGTGTTGCTTGCGGCGTGTTCGGAGGACCTCCCGACTCTTCCCGCCGAAGACGGCTATACCGTTTCGGGCAGCATTACCACGGACGGAGAGCCTTTGGAAGGCGTCAGCGTGCTCGCCGACGGACAGGAAGCCGGCAAAACGAATTCTTACGGCATTTATTCTCTCACGGGTCTGGAATACGGCACGGTCATCGCATTCGTTGCGGACGGCTACACGTTCTCGCCCGAAAGCTACACCGTACGGGAAAACGCGTACGACCTCAACGTGCTCGCGTTCAAGGAAACGCCGGACGACGGCGACACCGACGAACCTTCCGAGCCTGATGAGCCGACCGAGCCGGAAGAGCCGACCGAGCCTGATGAGCTTGACGCTCCGCACGGATTTTTCGCGGCGTACACGGACGACGGAAATATTGTCCTTAACTTCTCCGCCGACGGCGCCGCGCAGTCGTTTTCCTTCACGCTGTCCTATGGGGACACTTCCCTTTCCGCCGAATGTGCGGCGACGGAAGACAAAGAGAGCGAAGCGGATTTCGGAGAGTTCTCTCTCCCCGTCTATGTCGGCTCCGAAAGCGAAGACGGGCTTTCCGTCCTGATGGACGTCACGGACGCGGTCTCCTTCTTCGGCGGGACTTTCACCGTCACCGTGACCGCTTCGGCGGAAAATATGAAGGACGGCGTGTCGAAGCCTTTTGTATGTTCCTTCGCTGCGGGAGAGCCGCGGGTGTACGGTCTGACCCTGCAAGACGGCACACTTTCGTGGCACACCGAACACCTTCCCGAAGGGTGCACTTTCGCCGTAATCGTCAACGGACTGAGGGTGTACGAAACTGCTGCCGAGGAAGCAGACTTAGCCGACCTGCCCTTCGCGCTCCCCGACGGCGCAACGCTCCGCGTCGCCGCCGAAAAGGACGGCTCGGCGGTTGCGGTCTCGGAAGAAATCGTCTTCGGCGAAACGATGTGATTTTTACACAAAGGCAGGTTAATCGGCGGTTTTTCCGAAACAAACTTCGTTTTTTTGCCGACTTCCGCGACGGCGATACGAAAAAACGGCACGCTTTTGCGTGCCGTTTTCACAAGGGGGATAAAAGGAGGATTTTCCCTTTCGGGATGATGTTATTCGATTACGATGTTCTTCTTGGCTTCGGGCTTCTTCTCTTCCTTCTTGGGCAGAGTGACCGTCAGGATGCCGGTGTCGCCGACATAGTAGCTTCTCTGGCAGGAAACGCTCCTCTCTTTCCTGACGTAGCGGTGCTCTTCCTTGCCGCTTTCGTCCTTTTCCTTCTTCTCGGCACGGATGGTGAGATAGCCGTTGTCGAGGTCGAGAGAGATGTCCTCTTTGTCAAAGCCGGGCATTTCGACATCCAGGATGTAGGAGTCCTTGGTTTCCCTGATGTCCGTCTTCATCGCGTCCAGCTTTTCGTCGTAAAACAGCGGACGGAAGAAATTGTCGAATGCGTCGTCAAAGAAATCGAACGCGTGATTGTTTCTGTTATAGTTGGTAAGATAATTCTTCATAAGTCACAAGCTCCTTTATGTTTATTTTCGGAACGGGTGACGGCCTCAGCCTCTTTTGGCACTCGCCGTCTTTGTCTGTTAGCACTCTATCGCTCCGATTGCTAACATTGTAGCACACTCTTTCCCCTTGTCAATAGTTTTTGCAAAAAATTTTCAAAAAATTTACTCTCCCCCGATTTGCCTGAAAAAACCGCTTACTCCGCTCTTTTTGCACACCTTGCGCCCGTACGGAATATACTGCGCTATGCAAAACCTTACGGAAACCAGAAAATATTTCGGGACGGACGGCATTCGCGGCGTCTACGGCGAAGACCTGACGGACGGGCTTGCAATGCTTGTCGGAAACAGCCTCGGCCTTGCCGCCGCGGGCGGCACCGTCGTCATAGGGCGCGACAACCGCACCGGCGGCGAAAATCTCGCGCGTGCGCTTGCGGAAGGCGTGCTCGCCGCCGCGGGCAACGTAGTTGACCTCGGCGTTGTGACCACCCCGTGCGTGTCCTTCGTGACAAAAGAAACGGGGGCGTCCGCGGGTGTGATGGTGAGCGCGTCGCACAATCCTCCGCGCTACAACGGCATCAAAGTTTTCGGGCCCGACGGCAGAAAGCTCGCAAGGGAAAGGGAAGCGCTCGTGGAAAAGCACATCGCGGACGCGAAATTGTGTTACGCGGAGTACCGCGGCGAGGTGCGGAGCGCGGCAGGACTGACCGAAAGTTACAAATCCGCCGTCTGCGCCGCCGCGGGAAGCCTTGACGGGCTGCGCATCGTGCTGGACTGCGCGAACGGCGCCGCGGCATATACCGCGCCCGAAATCTTTTCGCGGCTGGGGGCGGAAGTCTTCCCCGTCTTCACCTCTCACGACGGCGCTCTCATAAACGAGGGCTGCGGCGCGCTTCACCCCGATGCCGTGGCGGAAGAAGTCGTGCGGCGCGGCGCCGACATCGGGCTGTGCTTCGACGGCGACGCGGACAGGGTAATCGCCGCGGACGAAAACGGAAAAACCGTCGACGGGGATATGACGATATACATTCTCGCCCGCAAAATGAAAGCGGAGGGGCGCCTGCCCTGCTCCGCCGCCGTCGGCACCCTGCATACGAATATGGGCGTGGAAGCGGGGCTTGCAAAGCTCGGCATCGACCTCGTCCGCACGGACATCGGAGACCATAACGTCATCAGGTGTATGTGCGAGGCGGGGCTTGCGCTCGGCGGGGAGCAGTCCGGGCACATCATTCTCAGCGAATTTCTGCCCACGGGCGACGGCGTATTCGCGGGCGCAAGGCTCGCGCGCGTCCTCAAAGAAAGCGGAAAAAAACTCTCCGAGCTTGCCGACTGTCAGGTCTTTCCGCAACGCAATGCGGAAGTAGCCACCCGTCACAAGGAAAAGATAGCGCGGGACAAAACGCTGCTGCGCTACGTGGCGGCAATAGAAGATATGCTGGGCGACAGCGGCAGGATTATGCTGCGGCCGAGCGGCACGGAGAAAAAGCTCCGTATTATGGCGGAAAGCCGCGACGCTTTCCTTGCGGACTTCGCCGCACGGAGCATCGAACTCTTCATACGGACGCAGTTCGAGCTGCTCTGACCGCGTCACTGCCGCACCGCATCCGCGGTCGGGAAAAGTCGGCTTTTCCTTAACGCGGGCGTTGACAACGGAGCGTATATATAACAAAAACAGCCGTTTTCACGGCTGTTTTGACTTGTTAAACGTCGTTTTGTTCATTTTCCTTCCACCAATCCGCGCAGATAATCCGTCATTCGGGCGCCGTAACGCCTCAGCCCCATTTCCACGTTGGCCTGCAAGAAACCAAACTTGTCGCCTATGT